>Ga0208919_1000479_pt1 | contig 26838 bp, 20 predicted proteins | sample 4_EtaG_FD_184076 | JGI IMG/M metagenome (GOLD analysis project Ga0208919, IMG submission 184076) | Marine viral communities from the Subarctic Pacific Ocean - 4_ETSP_OMZ_AT15127 metaG (SPAdes) (version 3) | ecosystem: Environmental > Aquatic > Marine > Oceanic | place: Pacific Ocean | collected...
GCACATGGTGGTGCCCTACTTCGGCTACCGGCGCCGTGTCGCAGCGCCCCATGCAGGGCGCCCGCAGCACCCGTACCTGCTCGATATCCACGTTCGCTTCAAGCTGTGCCTTAAGCGCCTCAGCACCGGCCAACTGGCAGGTGAGGGAGTCGCAAACGCGAATAGTCACTGCCGGCGGCGGCAACTGATCGTCGTGGATGACGTCAAAGTGGGCATAGAAAGTGGCCGTTTCGTAAACGGCCGCCATGGGCAGGTTCATGTAAGCAGCCAGGGCACGCAAATCCGCCAGCAGTAGATGGCCCCGGGTGTCCTGAATGTTGTGTAAATGTTCAATGAGTAGGTCGCGGCGGCGCAACGTGGCGTTCTGGCGTTCGTCACCCAGCAGTTCACGCAACCCCTCAAGAAGACTGGGATCGAGATCACGGCCGCGGGGCTTGCCGCGGAAGCGGCGCTTGGGGGTCACGGTCTGGACGGTCATGGGGTACTCATTATTATCTTGATCGGTTTTATACCGGATGAACAAAAACGGCACCCCTCGGGGCGCCGTCTAGGGTCGCACTAACCTGCCCTCAGGCAGGGATTAGGTCTTGTTGCTCATTGCTTATCGAATAAGTTATTAAGCCACGCTGCCATGGGGGTCAATGACGAATTTCTTAGCAGCGCCGCCATCGAAGTCGGCGTAGCCCTGGGGTGCCTGATCCAGAGTGATCATCTGGACATTCACCGCATCGGCAATATTGACCTTGCCAAACAGAATAGCCTGCATCAGTGGTCGATGGTACTTCATCACCGGGCACTGTCCAGTATGGAAGCTGTGGGACTTGGCCCAGCCAAGACCAAAGCGCATGCTCAGAGCCCCCTGCTTGGCGGCCTCGTCCTCCGCACCCGGGTCTTCGGTCACATAGAGGCCCGGAATACCGATTTGACCACCTGCACGGGTCAACGACATCGCCGAGTTCAGCACGGTCGCGGGCGCTTCTTTGCCGTGGTTGCAGCCACAGGCGTGGGCTTCGAAGCCGACGCAGTCGACAAAGGCATCGACCTCACGCTCGCCGAGGATCACCTCGATCTTGTCGGCCATGTCGCCGTCCTGGGTCAGGTCGATGGTCTCGCAGCCAAAGCTGCGCGCCTGGGCCAGACGCTCTTCGACCATATCACCAACAATCACGCAGGCCGCACCCAGCAGTTGAGCGGAAACCGCTGCAGCCAGCCCCACAGGCCCAGCACCGGCGATATAGACGGTGCTACCAGGGCCGACACCGGCGGTCACACAGCCGTGGAAACCGGTGGGAAAGATATCGGAGAGCAGGGTCAGATCCTTGATCTTCTCCATGGCCTGATCGGCATCCGGAAACTTCAGCAGGTTAAAGTCAGCGTAGGGAACCATGACATATTCAGTCTGGCCGCCGCCCCAGCCGCCCATATCCACATAGCCATAGGCGGCGCCGGGGCGAGATGGATTGACGTTGAGGCAGATACCGGTGCGGCCTTCTTTACAGTTGCGGCAGCGACCACAGGCAATGTTGAACGGCACAGAAACCAGGTCGCCTGGTTGAATAAACTCGACGTCGCGACCGCACTCAACGACCAGGCCGGTGATTTCGTGACCAAGCACCAGGCCCGATGGTGCGGTGGTGCGGCCGCGTACCATATGCTGGTCGCTGCCACAGATGTTGGTGGTAACTACCTTGAGAATCACGCCGTGATCGCACTTGCGATTGCCTAGGGCGAGTTCAGGATAGGCAATGGACTCAACGGCGACCTCTCCCGGCCCCTTGTAGACCACTCCGCGGTTGGCTGCATTCATGGCTGGCTCCTGTGGCTTATTGTTCTGTTCATGATGGTTGATTGCGCTATCCCACCCTATCCCCTCCGCGCCTGGAGACTTACCCCAAAAAGGCACTCACGTATCTATTCAAGACATCCTAACCAAGATGGATAGATAGAGGTCGCTTTCACGACACTCCTCCTTTGCAACAGGCTCAACAATTCCTAGGGTTTGCACGAAAAGTCGCTGAGCGAAGGCCAGACTAGGCAAAAATCGGCGAAAAAACGGAGTTTACGGAGTGTAAATGAGTATTTTGAGCCGACTTTTAACAACGTATGGGCGAGCGCAAGCAGTTTTCGTACAAAGCCTAGAGTCGGCGATGTGATGCATACCCGACATCTAACAAGAGCCACCAAGGAAACCTGATGAATAACAACGACGACCCGGTTCTGTCGCCCGGACAGGACAATACTCAGATCTTGGGGTTGGACTTTCATAACCCCGTTTTTCCGCTTTCCGCTCTAGCCATCCTACTGTTTATTATCTACGCGCTGGTCTATCCAGATGCTGCTAACACTCACTTAGGGCTTGCCAAAAACTGGTCGATCGAACACTTCGACTGGCTGTTTATGATTGCTGGCAATATTTTTGTGGTGTTTTGCCTTGTACTGATCTGCTTGCCACTCGGGCGGATTCGGCTAGGCGGCAAGGATGCAAAACCGGAATACTCTCGCACCTCTTGGTTCGCCATGCTGTTTGCGGCGGGCATGGGTATCGGCCTGATGTTCTGGAGCGTTGCTGAGCCAGTAGCCTACTACACCGACTGGTATGGAACGCCCTTGAATGCACCGGCGGGGACGCCTGAGGGTGCCAGCGCCGCCATGGGGGCGACCATGTTCCACTGGGGACTACACCCCTGGGCCATTTATGGCGTGGTGGCACTGTCACTGGCCTTCTTTTCCTATAACAAAGGCCTGCCACTGACGCTTCGCTCCGCCTTTTACCCGATCCTTGGCGAGCGAACCCGCGGCTGGGCAGGCCATATCATCGATATTCTTGCCGTTCTGGCCACCATCTTTGGCCTGGCCACTTCGCTTGGCTTTGGCGCTACCCAAGCGGCTGGAGGCCTCGCCTATTTGTTCGGTATTCCCAATACCATCGGCACACAGCTGGCGATAATCCTAGTGGTCACGGTGATCGCGCTGTTCTCGGTATGGCGGGGAATCGACGGTGGCGTTAAGCTGTTCTCGAATATCAACATGGTCATTGCGGCGGCGCTGCTTCTGTTTGTGGTTATAGCGGGGCCTACCTTGATGATTCTGACAGGCATTGGCACCACGGCGCTGGACTACGTGGGCCACCTTCTGCCGCTGTCGAACTGGATTGGCCGCGAGGACGACACCTGGTACCACGGCTGGACGATCTTTTACTGGGCGTGGTGGATCTCCTGGTCTCCGTTTGTCGGCATGTTCATTGCCCGCGTATCCCGGGGACGCACGGTGCGTGAATTCCTGATCGCGGTGCTGCTGGTACCAACGCTGGTCACACTGGTCTGGATGAGCGCCTTTGGCGGCACGGCGCTTTATCAAGCTGAAAATGGCGTGGGTGAACTGGCCAACGGCATTAGCGATGTCTCTCTGGCCATGTTCCATATGCTGGAGCAGCTGCCCCTGACCAGCATTACCTCGACGCTGGCGATTATTCTGGTGCTGGTCTTCTTCATTACCTCATCAGACTCAGGCTCGCTGGTGATTGATAGCATCACCGCCGGCGGCAAGACAGATGCACCCAAGAGTCAACGAGTGTTCTGGGCGACGCTGGAGGGTATTATTGCGGGTGTGTTGCTGTATGGCGGAGGGAGCACAGCACTCAGCGCCCTGCAGGCGGGCGCAGTCGCTACGGGACTCCCCTTTACGCTGGTGCTGTTACTGATGTGTTTTAGCCTCTATAGGGGGCTCCACAAAGAGTGGCGCGAGCTCAACGCGGTGCCCAGAATCGCGAGCTAATCAACGCTAAACCGCCCGCCTATCCGGCGGGCGGTTTCCTTTTGTGTCAGCCGGGAGTAAGACAATGCAGTCAAGCCCTTACCAGCGCGGTCTGCTCATGGTGGTGCTGGGCGTCATATTTCTCAGCTTCGACGGGTTGCTGATCCGCCTAGCGCGCGCCGACGGCTGGACCATCGTGTTCTGGCGCGGTCTATTGATGTTCTGCGTGCTGGGGCTTTTATGCTGGGCAGGCAAGCGGCTGGCAACACTGAGCAGCAACCCGCTCTCCTCACTGGCCTCGGCGCTGCTGCTGGGCCTGATCTCCAGTCTGTTTGTGCTGGCGGTGATGAACGCCAACGTGGCCAATGTAGTAGTGATTCTAAGTACGGCGCCGCTGTTTGCGGCGCTGTTTTCGCGGATTTTCCTGGGCGAAAACGTCGCGCTGCGTACGCTGGTGGCCATTGCTGTCTGCATGCTGGGCATGGGTTTGGTGTTCATGGGCGAGGGGGCCATGGGGATGCTGGTAGGCAACCTGTATGCCTTGGCGGCCGCGGCAGCTATCGGTGGCAACCTGACCCTGCTGCGCCGCTTTCCAGCCATTGACCCTATGACGGTGATTGCCGGTGGCGGGCTGCTCTCCGCGGCGGTTGCCCTACCCATGGCCTCGCCGCTGGATCTGGATGCCCAGCGTTATGGCGTACTGGCGCTGATGGGGCTGGTGCAGATGCCCTTGGCCACGGTGCTGATCAACAGCGCCACCCGTTACCTGCCGTCGACGGAAGTGGCGCTGTTCTATCTGGTTGAAACTGCTTTGGGCACGCTGTGGGTGTGGTGGTTATTAGGTGAAACCCCCACGACCTCGACGCTACTCGGTGGTGGTGTGGTTATCCTGGTGCTGGTAGTGCATGCCTGGATAGGCTTGCATCTGGAAAGGCAGCGTCTGCGGCTTTATCCTGGTTTTATCGGCCAATAGAAAAGCCCGCCTTAAAAAAGCGGGCTTGAGTGATGATTAGCGGCGTGATGCGCAGGCTAGTTCAGCGCAGCACATCCTCCTCCTTGAGCAGCTTGTAGATCGCCTCGGCGCCCTGTTCGGGGGACACATCGGTGAGCACCTGCCCGCCTTTGCCCTCCGACTTGGAAGCTGCCGCCTTGAAGCGATCCCTGGCCGAAGCGGCTTTGACAATTTTCAGACGCTTAGGCCGTTTACGTGCAGGGGACAGATGCCACTGGGCCAGCTCGCTGTCGGCTTCAGGGGTAGTGGGCGTGATCGCAAAGGTGGCTCGACGCGCCGGGCCGAAGGCGCTCTGGCGCGCCACCGGCGCTGCTTCATCCACGCTGATGATGGCGGGCAAGCGCACCTTGAGACGGCGACGCTGGCCCCTTGGCAACGCCTGAAGCAGCGTTACCACGCCATTTTCCACTTTTTCTACCGACGCCAAACTATTAACCAATGGCCAGTCGAGATGTTCTGCCAACGCATAGGGCAAAAGCCCAGAGCCTTCACCGCGCTCTGCGCGGGCGCCGGTGATCACTAGCTGAGGAGAGGTTGCGGCCAGGTGTTTCGCCAGGGCCAGAATGGCATCGCTACCCTCAGGCTGCTCGAGCAGGGTCATGGACTTGAGCCCCATGCCCAGGTAGCCACGCAGAGCTGCTTCGCTGCTATCGTCCTGGGAACCCGCGTGGAGCATGCTGATCCGGGTGCCCGGCAGCTCGGCCTCTATGGCCAGCGCAAGCTCCAGGCCCCGGGCATCCTGTTCAGCGCGCCTCGCGCGACCGGTTGTGGGATGACGGCCTATGGAAACCAGCACCGCCACATCGATTCCCTGTTGTTGTTGCTTCTGGTGTAGATCAGGCTGCATTGCGCTGCCCTCCCCGCTGCTGTTCCACCATGGCCACTAGCGCGGCCAGAATTTGCGTGCTGTCGCCAATCACCGCTAGGTCGGCGCGCTTGATGATGTCGCACCCCGGATCGAGATTGATCGCCACCACCTTGTCGCAGCGCTGAATGCCCTGCAGGTGCTGGATAGCGCCTGAAATACCCACCGCCATATAAACTCGGGCGGTTACCCAGGTGCCGGTCGCGCCCACCTGACGATCGCGGGCCATAAAGCCGTCGTCCACCGCGACACGCGAGGCCCCTTCGGTAGCGCCGAGGACTTTCGCGGCATGGTGGAAGGCGTCCCACTGCTTGACGCCGTTGCCACCGGAGAGGATGAACCCAGCCTCGGCCAGCGCCACGCCGGCGGGATCCACCGCCACCTGCCCCAGATCTTCAATACGCGATAGAGTGGTGGGAATTGACGCGGCCAGGGTCAGGTGCTCGGCCGCATGCCGCGTCTCGTCCACCGGTTCGGCGCACTCGGCCAGCGCCAGGGCAACCCGCGGCAGAGGCCGCTGGATATCCAGACTCCCAGCGGCGCCACGGGCCGTGCAGCGCCAACCCAAAGAGGCCTCATTATCAGCCTCCACCTGCCACACCCCGGTGGCAGCGCGTTCACCCAGGCGCAGGGCAAGCCGCCGCCCCAGATCGGCTCCGCCCAGGGGTGAGTCTGGCAATAGCCAGAAGCGCGGCGTCATCTCCCGCTCGACGGCGCTTAAAGCCGCCAGACGCGCTTCAGGGGCAAACCCTGCGTAAAACTCATCATCAAGATGCACGACGCGATCGATACCGGCTTCGCCCAGCGTCTGCTCCTTAAGCTCGCCGCCACCCTCGCCCTTATACTCACCAAATAGGATCGCCACCACAGCGCCGGGCTGTTCGGCGTCGGCATCCGCCACACGCCGGGCCAGGCCCAGCAGATCCTTGTCATGTCCGGAGAGACGCCCGCCGGTCAGGTCGGGCACCACGGCCACCAGGAAGGCAGGCTGATCAATGGTCACCGTACGGCGGCTATCGCGGGCCGCCGTGCTGGCCGCGGTGGCCTGCCCTCCTTGCTGGAGGCCACTACGATCAATCCGTTTGACGCCATTGGGGCCGATAAAACCGATGGCACGAGGATCCTTGCGCACCACGCCGCTGGGGCCCATCCATTCGCTAACCGCTCCGCCGCCCCTGTTTACACCCAGGGCGGCTAGCACCGCGGCGTTGTCGGGGTGCAGACGGTTTCGGGCGATCCACTCACGACGTGGGTCGCGGCGAATAATCTCACTCATACGATCACCTCTTCAGCAGTCGTCGATGCAGTGGTTCGGCGGGATGCGCCGGACACATCGTCAGCGGAACGCTCAACCAGTGCATCGGCCACCAGTTCGGCGATATCGCGCACTTCGGCGCTGGCATCCACCACGCCTTCCAGCATGGCGGTACACTGCGGGCAGCCCACCGCCACCAGCTCGGCGCCGCTCTCCTTGACATCGTTCATGCGCATATCGGGAATCCGCCGTTCACCGGGAATATCGGTAATCGGTGCCCCGCCACCGCCGCCGCAGCAGCGCGAGCGGAAGCCGGAGCGCTCCATCTCCTTGACCTCGATGCCCAGCGCCTTAAGCACGTTGCGTGGTGCCTCGTATTCACCGTTATAGCGCCCCAGGTAACACGGGTCGTGATAGGTGACGCTGCCGCCTTTCCAAGGGGCAAAGGTCAACCGACCAGCATCAAACAGTTCGGCGATAAAGGTACTATGGTGACGTACCTCGTAATGTCCGCCTAGCTCTCCATACTCATTGCCCAGCACATGAAAGCTGTGGGGATCGCAGGTAACAATCTGCAAGAAGCGGTACTGAGCCAGGGTGGCAATATTGCGTTTCGCCAGGGATTGGAACGTCGCTTCATCGCCCAGGCGCCGCGCCACGTCGCCGCTATCGCGCTCTTCAGTCCCCAACACCGCGAAGTCTACCTCGGCGGCGCGCAGCACTTTGACCAATGCGCGCAAGGTGCGCTGGTTGCGCATATCAAAAGCGCCATCCCCTAGCCACAACAGCACATCGACCTGCTTAAGATCTGCCATGAGCGGTAGGTTAAGATCCGCCGCCCAGTTGAGCCGCGAGCCAGGATCGAAACCGCCTGGATTGTCGGTAGCGATCAAATTGTCGAGCACCTCGGCGCCTTTATTGGGCGTTTTGCCACGCTCCAGGGTCAGGTAGCGGCGCATATCGACAATCGCATCCACGTGCTCGATCATCATCGGACACTCTTCCACGCAGGCGCGGCAGGTCGTACACGACCATAGGGTATCGGCGTCGACTAGGGCCTTCCCCTGCAGCGCCACAATGGGCCCATGGGGAGAGCCTGCGTGTTCACCTACCGGCTTACCGGGGTAGGGGGAGCCGGCATAGGCGGCATCGCTGCCCCCGGCCATGCCCACCACCATGTCCTGGATCAGCTTCTTGGGGTTCAGCGGCTGACCGGCGGCAAATGCCGGGCACACCGCCTCGCAGCGACCGCACTGCACGCAGGCATCAAAGCCCAGCAGTTGGTTCCAGGTAAAGTCGGCAGGCTTTTCTACCCCGAGGGGCGCCGCTTCATCCTCCAGGTTTAGCGCCTTAAGGCCCGTTGAGCGGCCAGCGCCGCCTTTTTTCGTGGAGAAGCGCTCGGCGCGGCGATGGAAAGCCAGATGTAAGGCGCCAGCGAAGGCGTGCTTCATGGGCCCGCCCCAGGTCATGCCAAAAAACATTTCCCCCAGGCCCCAGGCCACGACGCCCGCTAATACCAGCGCCAGCAACCAGCTACTGCCCCCTTCAAGCAGACCTTCGGGCAGCAGACCTACCGTGGGCAGCGTGACCAGGAAGACGCCTATCGAAAACGCCATCAGACTTTTGGGCAGGCGCATCCAGGGGCCTTTGGAGAGCCGAGCTGGGGGGTTAAGCCGTCGCCGCGCCACGAAGAGGCTACCGACGAACATGGAGGCACTAGCCAGTAGCAGCAATCCGCCTAGCAATGGGTTGGCAATACCCAGACCGTGCACCAGGATCATCAGCACGGCGGCGGCCACGAAGCCACCGGCGGTGGCCACGTGGGTGTTGGAGATCATTTTGTCACGCCCCACTACATGGTGCAGATCCACCAAATAGCGGCGCGGCAGGGCCACCAACCCCTTGAACAGGCTCACCCGCGAGGGGCGCCCCTGACGCCACAGGCGTATACGGCGTACAGCGCCGATTACTGCCAGGGCCAGGGCAGTAAAAATCAGTATCGGCAAGAGCGTTTCGAGCATGGTGCTCACCTCATCTTTGGTGCCATTGGCTTCGGCGGCGGGGCTGCTCTGGCGCCCCGCATTATTGTTGGCTTTCGCCTAAGTCAAAAGTCCTTGCAGATTCGCAGGGCGTCGTAAATGGCCGCATGGGTGTTACGTGGTGCCGTGCAGTCGCCCAGGCGGAACAGCAGGAAGCCATCTCCTGACTCGCTCAGACAAGGCTGCGGCTGGATTGCATAGAGTGCTTCCAGATCCACCTGCCCTCTGTTGCGGGACTGCTCTTTAAGCGCGTAATAAAGCGCCTCATCAGGGCGTACACCGTTCTCAACGACCACCTGATCCACCACGCGCTCTTCCAGAGCCCCGGTGTACTCGTTTTCGAGCACCGCCACCAAGCCATCGCCCTCGCGGTAAACCTTATGCAGCATCAGGTCGGAGGACATGATCACCTCCTTCTCGTAGAGGCTGCGGTAGTAGGTGGGGAAGGTGGTACCGCCCACCGCCGCGCCGGGCTTGATATCGTCGGTGACGATCTCCACCTTGGCGCCCTTGTCGGCGAGAAAATCCGCTGCCGAGACGCCGGAGAATTCGCAAATGGCGTCATAAATCAGCACGTTCTTACCTGGCGCCACTTTGCCTGAGAGAATATCCCAGGTGCTGACCACCAGGCTCTCCTCGGCATTCTCCGAGTAGCCCCACTCGGGGTGCTGGCTAAGGAAGGGCTGGCCACCGGTGGCAAGCACCACGATATCCGGGCGCAGATCGAGCAGCGTTTCCTCATCGGCGCGGGTGCCCAGACGCAGGTCGACTTTTAGCCGCGCCAGCTCCAGCTGGAACCAGCGGGTGATACCGGCGATCTGGTCACGCTGGGGCGCCTGGGCGGCAATCGTGATCTGCCCACCCAAGGCGTCAGCGGCCTCAAACAGAGTGACATCGTGACCGCGCTCAGCGGCTACCCGCGCTGCCTCCATACCGCCGGGGCCACCGCCCACCACGACGACTTTGCGTTTGGCGCCCTCGGTTTTCTCGATGATATGCGGCAGCCCCATGTACTCCCGGGATGTCGCGGCGTTTTGAATGCACAGCACGTCGAGGCCCTGGTACTGGCGGTCGATGCAGTAGTTAGCGCCCACGCACTGTTTGATCTGATCAATCTGGCCCATCTTGATCTTGGCGATCAGGTGAGGGTCGGCAATATGTGCCCGGGTCATGCCCACCAGGTCTACGTAGCCCCCTTCGAGGATGCGCTGGGCCTGATTGGGATCCTTAATGTTCTGGGCGTGGATCACCGGCACGTTAACCACTTCCTTGATCCCCGCTGCCAGGTGTAGGAAAGGCTCCGGCGGGTAGGACATATTAGGGATAACGTTGGCCAGGGTGTTGTGAGTGTCGCAGCCAGAACCGATAACGCCGAAGAAATCCACCATACCGGTGGCATCGTAGTAGGCGGCGATCTGCTTCATATCGTCGTGAGAAAGACCATCCGGATGGAACTCGTCGCCGCAAATGCGCATGCCGACGCAGAAGTCGTTACCCACTTCAGCGCGTACGGCTTTAAGCACTTCCATACCGAAGCGCATACGATTCTCGAAGCTACCGCCCCACTCGTCCTCACGCTTATTAACTCGTGGGCTCCAGAACTGATCAATCAAATGCTGGTGCACGGCGGAGAGTTCAACGCCGTCGAGGCCCCCTTCCTTGGCTCGGCGCGCGGCCTGAGCAAAGTCGCCAACGATACGCCAGATCTCTTCTTCCTCAATGGTCTTGCAGGTAGAGCGGTGCACCGGCTCACGGATACCAGAGGGTGATACCAGGGTCGACCAGTCGAAACCGTCCCAGCGGGAGCGGCGCCCCATATGGGTAATCTGGATCATGATCTTGCCGCCATGCTTATGCACAGCATCGGCCAAATTCTGAAAGTGCGGAATAATGCGATCAGTGGACAGGTTTACCGAGCTCCACCAGCCCTGGGGGCTATCGATGGAAACCACCGATGAGCCACCGCAAATACACAGGCCACAACCGCCTTTGGCCTTCTCCTCATAGTACCTGACGTAACGCTCAGTGGTCATACCGCCGTCGGTGGCATGCACCTCAGCGTGAGCGGTACTGACCACACGGTTGCGGATGGTCAGCTTGCCGATCTCGATCGGCTCGAAAATTGCCTCGAATGCCATGATGATCTCTCCTCATTCCCCAGGCTAGCGGAGCTCGTCGGTTAGCGGCTTGACGGTGAAAATGCCTACATCGCAGCCTTCCTCGGCGGCACTCTGAGTCTGCTCAGCAACGGTACGCAGTGAACTTCCGCGGGCAGCGAGGATTTGATCCATGGCACCGGCGAACCAACCGGTGAACATGTACTCTTCCTTGTTCCCGGTTTTGCCAAGCTGGTAAACAAAAGCGCTGTGCTCAAGTCGTACTTGAGCAGTGCCCGAGTCGAGATCAATCTGTTCAGTAATGAATAGCCCCCAACCACGCTGGGAAAGGCGGGTCATGTAGTGCTCAAATACCGCCTCTCCACTAATGTCGTGTAGCTCAGCCTCTTTCTCACACCAGTGCCAGGCGCTCTTGTAACCTGCGTGATAAAGAATTTCGGCATACTTCTCAGCACCTAGCGCCTCTTCTACGGCTACGTGATTATTGATAAAGAAGTGCCGTGGCACATAGAGCATAGGCAGCGCATCGGTCGTCCAGACGCCTGTTTCGCTATCCACTTCGATGGGCAGTGCGGGGGCCAGTTTGGTCACGGTTGTATTCCTCGGATCGTTGTTATGTCAGGTTATCGGCGGGGCTACCCCGGGAGCATGCCTACGAGGAGGCGCTATGAATCCATCCTTGGACGCTACCGACGCCATCCCTGGCGTCGGACCTCCTCTACGGCATGCTCCCGGCGCCCCTCACTTCGGAGACAGCCGCCTGCGCTTAGTCAGGCGCCCCACACGTCCTTGAGCACGCGCACCCAGTTCTCGCCCATGATCTTGCGCACCTGAGTCTCACTTAAGCCACGCTTAAGAAGTGCCTCGGTGAGATTGGGGAACTCCCCAATGGTGCGGATCCCTTTGGGATTGATGATCTTGCCAAAGTCAGTGAGGCGACGGGCGTAGCCCTTGTCATGGGTCAACCACTCGAAAAACTCTTGACCATGCCCTTGGGTGAAATCGGTACCGATGCCGATAGCGTCCTCACCGACGATATTCATGACGTACTCGATCGCCTCGCAGTAGTCTTCGATGGTGGAGTCAATGCCCTTCTTGAGGAACGGCGCAAACATGGTGACACCAACAAAACCGCCGTGGTCGGCAATGAACTTCAGCTCTTGATCAGATTTGTTGCGCGGATGCTCTTTGAGGCCGGAGGGCAGGCAGTGTGAGTAGCAGACTGGCTTTTTGGACTCAAGAATGACCTCTTCGGAGGTCTTGGCACCGACGTGAGAGAGGTCGCACATAATGCCGACCCGGTTCATCTCGGCAACGATTTCGCGGCCAAAACCAGACAGGCCGCCGTCACGCTCGTAGCAGCCGGTACCCACCAGATTCTGGGTGTTGTAGCACATCTGCACGATGCCCACGCCCAACTGCTTGAAGATCTCTACATAGCCAATTTGGTCTTCAAAGGCGTGGGCATTCTGGAAGCCGAAGATGATGCCGGTCTTGCCCTCTTCTTTCGCGCGAGTAATGTCAGCGGTGGTGCGAACAGGGCGCACCAGGTCACTACACTCCGCCATCAACTGGTTGGACTTGACGATATTATCGACCGTGGCCTGAAAACCTTCCCACACTGAGACTGTGCAGTTGGCAGCGGTAAGACCGCCGCGACGCATGTCCTCAAGTAGCTCACGATTCCATTTGGCGATGATCAGGCCATCAATGACGATGGCGTCATTGTGCAGTTCAGAGGGGGTCATAGCTAAGCTCCAACATTGGTTAATGTAGCGAGCATAGCGCTGACGTTGGGTTTAGCTGCTCTTGGAAACGACGGCGGAAATTCCAAAAGCGTCATCGTGTCGTGAACACGACAACTACTCATGCTCCTGCAAACATGTTCCTGCAAGCACTGCAGCGGAGTAATATTAAAATAGTGAGTAGTGTTCATAAAAAAACGCGCTCCCCGAAGGCGGGCAGCACGTTTCAAATGTTGGTTACCCAGTGAGTCTCAGTTCAAGAGCGGCACGCTGGCAAAAGTAGGCTCGCCCTGGGCATAGGCAAGCGCCTGCTGGGCACTCGAAAGAGGTTCGCTTTTATAAGGCTCGCCTCCCCATCGTTTGATTAACGATGGCGATTTAGTTTGGTTATTTCCTTGGCGGTCGTGCACACCCAAGCGCTCATTTCTCGGCGGCACACCAAAATATTCACGATAACACTTGGAAAAATGGGGCGTGGAGACAAAACCGCAAACAGAGGCAATTTCGATAATCGATAACGGTGTTTGCTTGAGCAATTGCCGCGCGCGCACCAAACGCAGCTTGAGGTAATAGCGAGACGGTGAGCAAAGCAAATAACGCTGAAACAACCGCTCCAACTGACGCCGTGAAACATTCACATAGTTTGCCAGTTCGTCGAGCTCGATGGGTTCTTCAAGGTTGGATTCCATCAACGCCACAATCTCTAACAGCTTAGGCTGAGTGGTGCCCAACACGTGCTTAAGAGGTACCCGCTGCTGATCCTGCTCGTTACGCACGCGTTCATAGATAAACATCTCGGAAATGCCTGCCGAAAGCTCGCGCCCATGGTCGTGAGCAATCAGGTTGAGCATCATATCGAGCGGCGCTGTGCCGCCTGAAGCGGTGAATCGATCACGATCAATAGAGAAAAGGTGCGGGGTCAGAATAACGTTGGGGAACGCTTCCTGCATGGAGGCCAGACACTCCCAGTGCACACTGGTTTCATAGTGATCCAGCAATCCAGCCTGCCCTAGCGCCCAACTGCCCGTACATACCGAGCCTAATCGTTTTAACTGGCGTGACTGCGACTGAAGCCAGCGTATGTGGTCACGGGTAACGCTGTGCTGCGGACCTACCCCGCCACAAACGACCACCCACTCAAGCGAGAGCGGGGTCTGCATAGAGGCATCAGGAGTCACCTGCAGCCCATCGCTGGCGCGTACGGGCAGACCGTCTTGGGTCAGGGTAAACCAGCGATACAACTCACGACCGGCCAGTTGATTGGCCATCCGTAAAGGTTCTATCGCCGACGCCAGGGAAATCAGTGTGAAATTATCTAATAGTAGAAAACCAAGGGTTTGCGGTTCGCCCGCACGATTGGTATTTGCTGCCGGGTCTTTTGCTAGATTTGATGTCATGGTTTTACCCTCCGTCACCTTTTAATCATCTTTTTTTTTCTTATTAGTATGTAGGCGTCGCTGGCGTCTTTTAGTTTCCCTTTACTAGCGTGAATACTCACTAGTTCAGGGGTGGCATTGCTCTTTGGTCGTATATTGGCACGAATAGGGCGGATAGCGACAAAACGATTGCGCGAACTTGGCTCTCCGTCGCAAATGCAACACTGGAGGTCGTTTCCGAAACCTTTGTAAGGTCACGGAGGATAATGCAATGCAGCCTCTCGCCAAGCGCCTAAGCTGGCTAGTAGCTTACTCAGCTAAGGGGCCTCGGCATCTTCAGCAACAGGTTTGATGGGGTCACCGTTTTCATCCAGCAGTTGATGATCGTAAGCGGCCTGAAGGCCAGTATCTTCAACCTCTGTCGGTTGCGGCTCTTCTTCTGTCAAATAGTCGATGTGGCCCGGATAAAGCGGTGATAGCACCGCGACCAGGATGCCGACCACCGAAAAGATCGAAAACGCATCCGCATACCCAAGCCTGTCGACCAGCACACCAATCACCGGCGAGCCCACCGCCTGCCCAAGCGCGCAGGCCATAAAGGGTAATACCGGCCCCATCGATAACCGCCCAGGCAGCAGTCGGATGCCGGTCATCAGGTACAGCCCCGTTAAGCTCATGTAAGCGAGACCGAAAACCATCGCGGAAAATATCGCCAGCGCTAATTGACCAGGGCTAGCGGCCAGCAACGCCAAGCTTGAAGACAGCATCATCAACATCAACGCCTGGGTGATGGGTGGATTATTACGGTCGGCCAAATCACTTATCACGGCACCGCCGAGCCCGGCGATACCTACCGCGAACCATAGCCATCCGGTGTGCCCTGGAGAGAGCGCGCCAAGGGTAACCGCCAGATCGGGAGCAAAAAGCCAGTACGGCGCAGATACAAAGCCCATTGCGAAGGCAAAAATCGTAAGCCGAATGAGGCGCGACCATTGCGACCTAGTGATGGGCGGTGGTGGTGCAGCATTAGCTGGAATGACCCGTGACACTGAAGGGATGAAGTACCATGCCGCCACGACCCCCATAGCGGTAAACGCAGCAAATATCGTGTAGGTCAGTCGCCATGCATCCGACAAGAACACAACGGTCGGTACCGCCACGATAATACCGATGCTAGTACCGGCATTCATAATCGAGCTGACGCGCCCATGCATTGCACGGCTCACCAGCGCCTGCATCGCAGCGGTCAGCGCGGGCATCATTAAACCAGTGCAGATCCCGCAGATAAACACACCAATACCAAGCGATAGCGCGTCTGACGACTGGCTGATCAATGCTAAACCGCCAACACCGAAAGCCCCTGAGAGAATGGCTAAGTTGCGCGCACCGAGCCGATCAGCGGCAAGCGGCGCGACCAGTGTGGAAAGCACAAAGCTAATAAACGGCAGCGCCCCGATAATGCCGACCAAGTAAGACGTCAGCGAAAGCTCGGCACTGATAGAAGGTACAAACAGACCAAAGGCAAAACGTGCAAGCCCGTAACTGATCGCCACCAGCGCGGCTCCAAATAGGGCAAACCCCATGTTCGACAACGCTTTCATGCGGAGTCCTCCACTGCCATTGGCTGCATGTATACAAGGTCGCTATGAGCATTGTCTTCGCAACTTCCGCGATGAGCAATGCAGATTTTGAACAGGTAGCGGGTAATCTCCAGTGATCATCAGAACGATAAGTGGAGTTAAGCAGGCAGCCTTTGTTGAATGTCCGCTTTCAGGCTTACGGAAGCCTCCACCAAGGACTACCAGCCATATCTTCCCTCACTCACATAGGTGAGAGAATGACCACTGAACATAATTGCCACGCGGCATTCCAGGGCTTACAACTATACGGCGAGATAAAATTAATAATTCAACAACAGGAAGATTAACGCTATGTCGATTGAGCTTTGGCTATCGTTTGTGTTGGCTTCGTTTTTGGTTATCGCGTCCCCCGGCCCCGCCGTTGCTCTACTGGTAGTGACCGGCATCAATCAAGGTCGCAAAGCTGCTCTGGCGATGTTGCCTGGCTTTTTCTTGGGTGACCTGGTGGCGATGTCACTTTCGTTTGCCGGCGTAGGCGCGTTGCTGATGGCATCGGCGGAGCTATTCGCCATGGTTAAATGGCTAGGGGTTCTCTATCTGCTTTATCTAGGCATCAAGATGTGGCGTGAATCTGGCCAATTGAATGACCTGGAAGCCTCTGGGGTGAACGTTCAGCAAAGCACCGCAAAAGCATTCTGGGTGACGCTGCTAAACCCCAAAAGCATTCTATTCTTCATGGCATTCATGCCGCAGTTTATTAACCAAACCCAACCTCTGGCGCCCCAGCTGGCGATTCTGTTTGCTACGTTTCTTGTGATAGGTGTCATCTCAGATCTCGGCTACACACTGCTGTCGACCACTAGCAGACAGCTGATGACCGCCAAGTTTCGCCGCCTGCTACACCGCTGCGGTGCCGGTAGTTTGATTGGCGCGGGGGTATTGATGACCTTAATGCGCCGTCCGACTTTCTAACTAATCTAATCGGAGGTTATTTATGCCACACCCGATAGCGAAGAAAGGTTTTCCTGTCTCCAACGTCAGGCACTTTCTTGAACCTGGCCCGATTGTGCTGGTGTCATCGCAATGGCAACAACACACCAACATCATGACCATGGGGTGGCACATGGTCATGGCGTTCTCCCCCTCACTCTTAGGCTGCGTTATTGATGCAGGCAATCACTCCCATGCGCTGGTGTGCAACAGCGGCGAATGCGTAATCAATATTCCTTCAGCATCACTTGTCGATAAGGTCGTGGGTATCGGTAACTGTTCAGGAAGCGAGATCGACAAGTTCAAAGCGTTTGAGCTAACCCCAGGCAAGTCAGAAAAGGTCAGAGCGCCACGGATAGAGGAGTGCTATGCGTCTTTCGAGTGCCGCTTGCACGATGACGCCATGATTGAACGCTACAACCTGTTTATTTTTGAGGTCGTTAAAGCCCACGCAGCGCCTTCGGCAGATGAGGAAGAATCGCTGCACTACCGGGGTATGGGAGAGTTCATGCTGTCGGGTCAATCCATCGACCGTACGGAACTGTTTAAGCCATCAATGCTTATTTAAATAGAACTGCAATCGAAGCATTCACCACTACCTCTCTATCAATTTAGCCAGTAAGGTCGGCTCACTAACTTGCTGCAATAGCGTTCAGTTGCGGACTATTAGACTGACCAATGATCTCGAATAGAGATCAACAGGGGTAACATTTCGCAGTAACCCAGTGTAATGAGGAGCATTGATGCGGACGATGCAGCAGAAAAGATATTGATGACCGTGATGCGCCGCCCGACAGAGTAGTATCAAATTGATGTTAGCCCTACGACAACGCCCTCTCTGTTATCGCAGGGCGGAGAGGGTTACAGGGTAAGGCCGAGCAACAGATACATGGCCAGGGAAAGCAAGGCGACGGCTAGCGCAAAGGGAATTTGCGTTTTGATATGGTCGATATGATCAGAGGCGGCCCCGGTCGAGGCGAGCACAGAGGTATCCGATAAGGGTGAGCAGTGATCCCCAAAGACACCGCCCCCCGCCACAGCGGCCACTGTGGCATACACCAGCGGTGTAACCATATCGCCGCTAAAGTTAAAGGCGAGCGGCACGGCGAGTGGCATCATGATAGCGAAAGTGCCCCATGAAGTGCCGGTGGAAAAAGCGATAACGGCGGCAATAAGGAACGTCATGGCCGGAAGCAAAGCAGGTGTTAGCCAGCCAGCGGTGGCTTCGACGATATAGTTGGCCGTGCCCATGTCTTTGGAAAGTTGATTCAACGAGTAGGCTAACGCCAGAATGATAATGGCTGGCATTACTCCCTTCATCCCTGCCATCGAGGTTTTCATAATGTCGTTGAAGGGAATGCCCTGAAGGCGCATAACGATACCGAGAAACACGGAAGCCGCCAGAAATGCCTCCATGGTCTTGGCCGAGTCCATCACGATAAAGGTGCCCACCGCAACGCCGATCACTACCAGCACCGGGGCGAAAAAATTCCAAAACAGGCTGGTACGTGCTCCTTCATAAGGCGGAATTTCCGTCAGTTCCTCACCCACCAGCGGTTCTGCCCCATCGCGTAGCACTTTGCCCTCTTCCTGAGCCCGACGCTCAGCTTCACGCATCGGCCCGAAGAGCGGAATGACGCCCACGATCACCAGCCCGACCACCAACACCGATAGCCATGCATAGAGATTGAAAGGTATGGCATGCAGAAATACCCCCATCGCCTGGGCAGCATTTTCGATGGGGCCCATGCCGATCAACAAACCGGAGATAAACACTGCCCAGCCAGTGATAGGCACCATTACACTCACCGGGGCCGAGGTGGAGTCAGCGATATACGCCAGCTTTTCCCGCGAGACCCGGTAACGATCCGTCAGTCCACGCATAGTACTGCCGACAAACAGAGGGCTGAAGTAGTCGCTGAAAAAAACGAACATGCCCATCACCCAGGCAACCAATTGAACCCGCACCCGCGATAAGGCACGGCGTTCCACCCAGGCGGTAAAGTTCTGAATCGCCCCGGTGCGCTGGAAAAAAGCGATCACCGTGCCAATGAATAGCTCCAACAGCAGTATCCAGGAGAAGCTGGTGGTGCCCAGGGTTTCCTTGAGCAGCGTCGGAAACCCCATCAATCCATTGCCCAGGGTAATCACCCCAACGAAACAAGCAACAGCCAGCGAGAAAACCGTATTACGGGTGACAAATGCCAGCACGATGGCCAATGCCGCCGGCATGACGGACAGCAGCCCGATATGATCTTGAGGATCCATTGTCATCTCTCTTTTTTTATAGTGGTGGGTGGAGTCAGGTTTCGTTTTTTGCCTTACGGCGCTCCATTTCACTGGTCAGGTAGAAACCCAACCGACGTACAGGATCGGGCGGCATCCAGCTCGCTTTGCCGAATAAAGATGCAATATCCTCAACCGGTTGGCCGAGCGCGTAGCGAGCTAAAGCATCACCCAGGAAGGTACCCTTGACGATACCGCCGCCATTGCATCCCGCTGATACATATAACCCGGGCTGGATCTCGCCCCAGAGCGGTGCGCCGTTATGAGTCAGCCCGGTGGTACCTCCCCAAACCTTGTCGAAGCGCACTGGGGTAAGTTCGGGGTAGCGGGCCTCAAGGCTCACTTTCAGTTCGGCCTCGATACGGGCGTTATCGGCTTCGCGTTCATAGCTGTAACGTGAGCGGATCATCAAACGTCCGTCAGCGGTGGTGCGCAGCGTACAGCCTAAGCGGTGTGCAGGTAGCAGCCCCCAGGTCGTCTCGGCGATGCGTTGGCGCTCGGGCTGCGGTAAAGGATCGGTAATGGCGGCATAGGTATAAATAGCGGTTAGCCGCGAAGGGTCTGCACCCAAGGCCCTAGAAAAAGCGTTATTGGCCAGGATTACCTGTCCAGCCGTTACTTCGCCTTCGGGTGTAGTCACACGCCACTTCTTGCCATCAGGCACTATTTGAGTCGCGGGCGAGTGCTCATGCAGCTCGATGCCGGCTTCCAATGAATCTGCCAAACCAACAATCAATGCTGCAGGCTGGACGAGATAGCAGTCCGGTGAATAAATACCCTGTGTGTAGTAGCGCGTACCGATTCGCTCAGCGAGTTGGCTGCCGTTCAAGGTCTGGCAAGACAGACCGGCAGCTTTCAGAAACTCCTCATACTGGCTCAAGGCACGTTGGCCTATCGTGCTACGGGCAGCGCGATAGGTGCCGCTACGCTCGAGTTGGCAGTCAATGCCTAGGCGTTCGACACGCTCGCGCAGTAACGCCATGGTTTGTCGGCTTAACGCGTTCAGCTTCTCCATGCGCTCAAGCTCTTCGGGGCGAGCATCGTTGGCTAGAGCAATTTCCAGCATAAAGCCGGAGTTACGCCCTGGACTCCCTTCACCTACCTGGTCAGCTTCGAGGATTTTGATGCGGTCTTCAGGGCGCGCCTGCTGCCAGGCCGAGGCTGCCGCAAAACCGGTATAACCAGCCCCGATGATGACGACATCTGCCTCAGATTGACCACTTAAGGCGGGGCGCGGCTGGCGCTCGGTTAGCCAAGCGTTCCAGCCGCAAGGGCGTTGATGGCTTGGGTGCGTAGTGTGTGGCATAGAGAGTTAATCCAGATACAGCAGGCCATGGGCCTGATTGACCATGGCAGCCACTTCTTCCTGCATGCCTTGGAGTACGTCCAGCTTATGGCGCTTCGTCATACGCGATTTGAGCATCGAACAACTCATGGCACCCAGGGGGTGACCGCTATGATCGAGGATAGGAATGGCCAGGCCGCTGTATTCCGGAAGTAAAGAACCTTCTACTCCACGGGCGTAACCATGTTTCAGTTGATGGGCAATTTCGGCTTCGATGTCAGCGATGGCAATCGAGTATTCGTCTATCAGTCGCTCAGCGTTATGGTTGAGTATTTCGCTTCGCTCATCAGCCCCCAGGTAGGCAAGTAAGGCAATCGACGCTTGGCCAACGCCTAGCGGCAAACGTCCACCCGTCGCCCTAACGAAGCTGCCCACGGGATAAGCGCCGTTCTGCACTTCCAGGCAAACGGCATTGACGCCATCGCGAGCGAACAGATAGAAGCTGTCTCCCCAGCGCTGCGCGAGTGTCAGCAACCTTGGCCGGGCCAAATCACGCAACCCAGCACCATTTCCCGCTTGGGCGCCAAGCACCAGCAGCTCATAACCCAGCAGGTAACGCCCACGAATGGGAGAAGATCGTAAAAATCCCTGCTGCTTGAGACCTTTTAACAACCGATAGAGAGTAGGACGGCTGAAACTCAATTCATTCAGATAATCGTCTACACTTGCACCCCGGTGGCCGCCACGTGCAGTAACCTGCAATATCTGCATGGCATGAACGAGAGTGGTAGGGCCTGATGAGGTGATGCTTTCATTTACCGGCATTATGTTTATCGTTATTTGTCTATGTGAGCTAAAACATAACAAGACAAATTCACGAGTTCATCTCACTAAATGAGACAAAGCCGCTTTAGCGCATACGAGGTAGAGGTTGGCATAGGTCAACATATGACGACATTCAAAATCAAAAAACTCATACAAAAGCTACCGATAATTGTACAAAAATGATCTTCTATAGCCTTGCGCCCAACGGATGAAGGGCGACAACCGGCTGAGTGTTAGACTGGTGTTAGCTAACCCGGCTTCTTCTAATATGTTCCTGAAAAGGCGAATTGATGACCACCGTTGCCGTATTTGTTGATATTCAAAACGTCTATTACACCGTGCGCGAAGCATATGGCAAAAACTTTGATTACAACAAGTTCTGGGCACGAGTAACCGCTAACAGAGAGGTTATTAAAGCTGTTTGCTATGCCATCGATCGAGGTGACCAAAAGCAGCGAGAGTTTCAAAACATACTCAGAGCGATTGGTTTTGAGGTGAAATTAAAGCCTTTTATTCAGCGGTCAGACGGTTCCGCAAAAGGCGATTGGGATGTAGGCATCGCGCTCGACGCCATGGAGTACGCAGAACAAGCAGATGTGATCGTGCTGGTATCCGGCGATGGCGACTTTGATCTACTAGTCCAAAAAATCCGTGCTAAGCATGGCAAAAAAGTCGAAGTTTATGGCGTTCCCCAACTGACGGCAGCGTCGCTAATAAATGCGGCCAGTGGGTTTATAGCAATAGATAAGGCGCTTCTATTAAATTAATTATAGTTCAAAAAGAGTCTACACTGCTGTTGATAGCTATTTCGATAGAAGGCTGCCGCGAAGAAATGGGGATTGACCAAGTTTCCGGCCGGTAGCACATCTATCTAGACGCTATACAAAAACCTCAACCAATTCAAAACGTTTATTCATCGTTTATTAGATTGTGGAAAATAAGCGAGGCGAACCTTTCAAACGCATACTTTAGTCTAAACCCCCCATCATATTTGCCCATACCGAACCGGCATAGGCTATGCACAGAAGCAGGCTGCCAGTTAAATATTCTAACGCTCTGGCCAGCCAATACTCTGTTGAATAACTATGATGATATGCTCCGATGCCCTACGTTCACGATACGCTGACACGCCTTAATAAAAGCAGCCCTGCACAGTCAGAATTTTATCAAGCCACTGAAGAAGTGCTCGAATGCCTGCGCCCGCTACTCGAGCAGAGTGATTACTATCATGACCACAGCATTATTGAGCGAATAGTCGAGCCCGAACGGCAAATTATGTTCCGGATAAGCTGGGTAGATGATGCTGGCAAAGTGCGGGTCAACAAAGGCTATCGCGTTCAGTTCAACTCTGCCCTTGGCCCTTACAAGGGTGGCTTACGATTCCATCCCAGCGTTACCTCGGGCACCATCAAATTTCTCGGCTTTGAGCAAATTTTCAAAAATGCGTTAACCGGTTTGCCAATCGGCGGCGGGAAAGGCGGCGCCGATTTTGACCCCAAAGGAAAATCAGATAACGAGATCATGCGCTTTTGTCAGGCGTTTATGAGCGAGCTCTACCGCCATATTGGCCCTCACTGCGATGTACCTGCAGGCGATATCGGCGTCGGTACGCGTGAAATTGGCTATCTCTTTGGCCAGTACAAACGACTCACTGGCCACTATGAGGGCGTGCTAACCGGTAAAGGGCTTAATTGGGGAGGCTCGCTAGGCCGTAAAGAGGCCACCGGCTACGGTGCGGTGTACTTTGCACAAAACATGCTGGCTGCCCGGGGAGAAGAGCTGCGCGACAAGACCTGCCTCGTTTCCGGCGCTGGCAATGTAGCCATCTATACCATTGAGAAGTTATACGAACTGGGGGCTAGACCAGTCACCTGCAGCGATTCGCGTGGCACCATTCACGATGAAAACGGTATTGATTTAGGCTTACTCAAACAGCTCAAAGAAGTGCAGCGCACCTCTTTAGAAGCCTACTTACACGAGCACCCTGACGCGCACTACATGTCTGCACGTGACTACCCCCAGGGCGGGCATGCCGTATGGCGTATTCAAGCCGATGTTGCGTTCCCCTGCGCGACGCAGAATGAGCTGACCGAAAGCGATGCGGAAATCCTACTCGCTAATGGCATAACGTGTATCAGTGAAGGGGCCAACATGCCTTCTACCAAAGAGGCCGTCGACCTTTTTCTAGACGCTAAAATTGCCTATGGGCCCGGCAAGGCGGCCAATGCAGGTGGCGTTGCTACCAGTCAGTTAGAAATGGCACAAAATAGCAGCATGGAGCAGTGGCCACTGGAGAAAGTCGACCAAAAATTAAAACAGATTATGGCCAATATTCACCGCCAGTGCGCCGATACAGCCGAAGAGTTTGGTGATAAAACCAATTTGGTACTAGGCGCCAATATTGCAGGTTTCAGAAAGGTGGCTGATGCTATGATTGAACAAGGGGTCACCTGATCGTCTTTATTTTATAAATCGCTTATACTATAAAAAGCACGCAGTCCTTCCTTTATTGGGGAAGGGCTGTTTTTTATTGGTTTAAACTTATTGCTTTCTAAGGAGAGTAATCATGGGACAACGTCCTGCTATTATTATTAACCGTCTTGATGCCGAACGCCTCCAGCGCTTGATCGACAATGCATCCGAGAAAGACATGGCCGTGGCTCAGCTACTTGAGGAAGAGCTAGCACGAGGTGAAGTCTGCGATCCCGAGGATATTCCGGATGACGTGGTCAGCATGAATAGCCAGGTTCGCTTCACCGACCTTACCCGAGGGCTTAAGATGATTCGTACCCTCGTCTATCCGCACTCCCTGGAAAGCGTAGCGGACGGCATTTCGGTCATGGCGCCTATTGGTGCTGCATTGATCGGCCTTAAAGTGGGCGACATCATCGAATGGCCGTTACCCAACAATACCGAAGCACGACTCCGCATCGATGCTATTTATTGGCAGCCCGAGCGCGAAAAGCAATTCCACCGATAAGTCGCGATAAAGAGTGAGCTGGCTCCGCTAGCTCATGATTAAGTCAGCTATTTTCTTCGCCCACTTAATCCACATAAAGAGGGTCTATTCAGGGCGCCCTCAGCTTTCACATACCCCCTTCGGAAGACTATAACTAAGCGGCTCTTTATCGCATTAAACACACCGTCCCTGCTATTAGTCATAGCCATGGTACTTTTCACAATTCTGCCAGTGATAATGTACACATTGGACGATTACCTTCAAACCTGACTTAGCAGAGCATTACAGCGCTCATAGACGCCATTACGCCAGGAAGTGGACGCAGCGACTTCCTATCAAGAGAGTGCCGACTCAGGCCAAATCACAAGAAAACGTGATACGATAATCTTCTACATTCATCATATTTTCTGTCGCTTTTAGCGACAACCTCACCGCAAAGGGAACCAACTTTCACCATGTCGTCAGCTAAAGACTGCGTCGCTACGCTTATTGATGACTTCCAGAAGCGTCGGCCAATTCGCGCCGGTTCATTGATTATTACCGTCTATGGCGACTCTATCGTTCCGCGGGGCGGCACTGTGTGGTTAGGCAGTCTATCGAAACTGGTGGAGCCCATCGGTATTAATGAGCGGCTGGTGCGTACATCGGTTTACCGGCTGACCAATGAAACCTGGCTACGGGGAGAGAAGATTGGTCGTCGCAGCTACTATCGGTTGAGTGGCCCTGGTCGGCGTCGTTTCGAACAAGCCTTCAAGCGTGTCTATCACGGCACCCAGCCAGCTTGGTCGGGACAGTGGACATTGGTATTGCTGACACAGCTTCCCCCAGACCGGCGCCAGCAGATTCGTGATGAGCTTGAATGGCTAGGCTTTGGTAGTTTTGCTCAGGGCGTGCTGGCGCATCCAACGCTGTCATGTGCAGAGACCATGGCGGCCTTGCAAGAACTAGATGCAGCAGACGATACGATTGTAATGCAAACGCAGGCAATGGAGCCCATGACCAGTAAGCCGCTGCGTCTCCAGGTCAGAGAGAGCTGGAACCTCGACGAATTAGCCGAGCTCTACCAACGCTTTCTCGTTAAGTTTCGCCCACTCTGGAACGCGCTCAACGCAGAGAACCATTTGGGGCAGGAAGAGTGCTTCATTGCCCGCACTTTGCTTATTCACGAGTATCGCAAGGTTCAATTACGCGACCCCCTCCTGCCTGAGGAACTACTCCCCACGGCGTGGGAAGGACGCTACGCCCATCAGCTCTGCCGCAACCTTTATCGTTTGCTCTACGAACGTGCAGAACGCTGGTTGGATCAACATCTGGAAACCGCCGAGGGCCCACTACCCGCCCCTGGCCCCAGCTTCTACCAGCGCTTCGGCGGGCTGGATTGAACGCCTAACGAGCCCGATGAATCAGTCGTCACATCCATCCAGTGGGGCTCATCCCAACCGTCGATAGAGCGTCGAGCGACTGATGCCTAGCGCCCGGGCGGCGGCAGTCATGTTGCCGTCGTGGGCTTCGAGCGTGCGCACCATATGGGCCCGCTCCATTTCGCGCAGCTCCTGGGAGCCGTTGCACACCCCCTCCGATGTGGCCGTACTGTCGACGCCACTCTCCATGGGCTGAGTCAGCTTGCGCTGCCAGCGTGGCGAAAGCCCTTCCATGGTCAGCCGTTGGCACTCTGGTTCGGCTCCCACCAGAGCCGCTTCCAGGCAGTGTTCCAGTTCCCGCCAGTTGCCAGGCCAAAGGTAGGCGGTCAAACGCTCTACCAAGGTCTCATCCAAAACCAAATGGCGGCCATGACGGCGGCATAGCGATGCCCAACGTTCGTGAATCTGTCCGGCTAGATCGCCCTGCTCGTTCAGCGTGGGAAGCTCTACTACTACTCCAGCCAGGCGGTAATAGAGATCCTCGCGGAAGTCGCCGGCCGTCACCAGGATCTCTAGATCGCGATGGCTAGCGGCTATTACTCGGCAGTCGATAGGTACCTCGCGGTGATCGCCCAGCGGCGTCACCACTCTCTCCTGAAGCACCCGCAGTAGACGGGCCTGCAGCGCCAGCGGCATGTCACCGATCTCGTCGAGCATCAAAGTGCCGCCATTAGCCTGCACCAGCCGCCCGCTGTAGCCCCCCTTACGGGCGCCGGTGAAGGCACCTTCCCCATAGCCAAACAGCTCTGCCTCGATAAGGCTTTCGGGCAGGGCTGCGCAGTTGAGTGCCACGAAGGGCCGCTGCTCACCAAGGCTGGTATGCAGCGCTCGGGCCAATTGCTCTTTTCCGGTACCAGTTTTGCCCTGCAGCAGTACTGGCAGGCCTACTTCCAGCGCCCGACTAGCCCGGCGTGCCTCCCGGGCCAGAGCCATGGGCCACTCCTCAACTAACGCCTCAAGATCACGGCAGAGGGATGGTTCGGGCGAAACCGGCACCACAGAGGCTTCGTTGCTCAGAGCCGCCGGCTGCCACTGGTCAGGGGGATTGAGTCGCCCCACCAGTTGGCCACCGGTGAGCGGCAGCCCCAGCAAGGCCGAACAACTTTCGCATTGGCGACAGATCTCTTTCCAGGAATTGCCTAATAACTCTTCAATATGACGGCCGATTAATGCGGCGGAGGCCTTGCCAAGCCATTGGGCGGCCTGGGAATCAACCGCCAGGATCAGACCGGTCTCATTCAGTGCCACCAAACCGCAGCTCACGCTGTCCAGCTCGGCCAGCGATGCGTGCACCTGGAGCACCCAGTGCTGCTGGTAGTGGCGGAAAAAA
>Ga0208919_1000480_pt1 | contig 26790 bp, 26 predicted proteins | sample 4_EtaG_FD_184076 | JGI IMG/M metagenome (GOLD analysis project Ga0208919, IMG submission 184076) | Marine viral communities from the Subarctic Pacific Ocean - 4_ETSP_OMZ_AT15127 metaG (SPAdes) (version 3) | ecosystem: Environmental > Aquatic > Marine > Oceanic | place: Pacific Ocean | collected...
AATTGTATACTATAGTATAGGTAAATTTACATTTCATAACAATGGAGATATTATGTCCTACGATAAAGAAAACCCAAAGAAGGTCCAATCTGAGTTCACAGCGAAGGCTTCGGGCGAACTTGAAGAAGCTGTAGCGGAAGAACTTGAGATTGAAGACCCGGCTGTGGAAGAAGCGGCGGCGGTTATTGAAGAGTTGACCGTTGAAGAAGAGGTAGAAGAGGAAGTAGTAGCAGAAGAAGCTGCTCCTGAACCTCAGCCTGAAGCAAATGAGGCTCCTGTAAGACATAGAGGCCCCCAAAACTAATGCGAATACCTAGTAACATGTCAGAACAAGAAGTTGTTGACACGATTACTAGGGTTGCAGAAAAACTTTCTGGAAAGTACACGTTCGCTTTCTACACTATTGACGATATAAAACAAGAAGCCTTTATTATAGGCATGGAAGCTCTAGACAGATATGACGAGAGAAAGCCTCTCGAAAATTTCTTGTTTGTACATATAGCAAATAGGCTTAAGAATTTTAAGCGCGATAACTATTTTCGTCAAGATGAAGGTAAAGCGGAGAAAGTACAGAACAGAAAGAAAAACTTATTAGAGCCAGCAAACCTAGAAAATTTCAGTGTCGCACACGAAGGTAAGGATTTCTTATCTAAAATATCCGATATTGAAATGTTGGACTTAATAAAGAGAAGAATTCCGGCGGATATGAGAGCAGATTATCTAAGGATGTGTGCCGGTGTTTCTATCTCTAAAAATAGGAAGCTGGAAATAGAATCAATAATTAGGGGGATAGTAGAAGCCTAATGAAGCGTGGAAGGTTTTCGGTAGAAGAGGTTCAATTCATCGAGCAGAATTGCGAGGCTCTTTCTCCACAAGCGATAGCGGATCAGCTAGATCGGGATGTTTCCTCGATCACTAAGTGGATCGCAGAGAATGTTGGGTTTTCAGCCCGTCAGAAAAAGGAAGTAGAGGCTCATCAAGAACTCAAACGGAAGCCCTACTGGAAAGAACTAGAAAAGCAGTTCTCAGAGTCAGAACTGGAGATGTTTCAGTTCCACTTCAAAAAAATGTGGGCTCAGTTCAAGGACGATGTGTTTCATACAGAAGAAATTCAAATCGTCGATACTATCAAGCTCGAAATTCTAATGAACCGCATCTTAACGGGTCAACAAGAGAACATGAATCAAATTGATGGCTTTCAGGCAATCATACTTGTTGAGAAACAAAGGGATAAAGAAGATCAAGATCGCGACTACATCTCGTCATTGGAACGTCAAATAGCAATGCTTAGGGCGGCGCAAGAGACGCTTTCCAAGGATTACAAGGATCTTCAAGGACGAAAAGCAACAATGCTAAAGGATCTAAAGGGTACTCGTGAGCAGCGAATTAAAGCTATCGAGGACTCTAAGCTAACGTTTGCATCGCTGGTGAAAAAGATAGCATCAGATCCTACTTTTAGAACACAGATAGGTATAGACATGGAAAAGATGCGCTTAGCTACACAGGCAGAGAAAGAGCGTTTATCAGAGTACATAAAATATGAAGACGGACAAGTAGATCAACCCTTTTTATCATCAGATACAGTTAAAGGAGATTAAATGAAAACTGCAGTAGTTTTTGGAGTTACAGGTCAGGACGGTTCTTACTTAACTGACTTGCTACTCTCAGAGGATTATAAAGTGATTGGTGTTGCTAGACGCAGTAGTGTTGACACGACCGAGCGTTTAGATCAAAACATGAAAAATATTGATTTTACTCTTGTTGAGGGAGATATCACAGATGGATTTTGTGTCTCTGATATTATTAATAAGTATAAACCTGACGAAGTGTATAATTTGGCAGCTCAATCTCACGTAGGTACTTCTTTTAAGCAACCCACATTAACTTGGGATGTCACGGCTGGTGGATGTTTAAACATATTGGAAGCGATTAGGGTTTCACCAAGAGCTAGTGAGATTAGATTTTACCAAGCCTCATCTAGTGAAATGTTTGGCAAAAACTTTAGTGAACGACCTGTTGAGTCTTCCGTAGGAGACTCTTTAATTACATGCGAAACGACAGCTATACATAAGTATCAAGATGAAGATACTGCTTTTATGCCTCAGTCTCCATATGCCATCGCTAAGCTAGCGGCACACCATCTAGTTAGAAACTATAGAGATAGTTATGGTATACATGCTTCTAGTGGTATTTTATTTAATCATGAGAGCGAGCGAAGAGGTGAAAATTTCGTCACTCGTAAAATAACTAAGTGGATCGGAAGATTTTTGACTTGGGAAAAACAAAATGCTGCCATATTCATGCCGCCCTGTAGGTTTGAATTTGCAGGAGATCATATTATGATGCCTAGAGAAAGAATGTATTTAGATATGATTAAAACACCCATATTTCCTAAGCTAGGGCTTGGGAACTTACAAGCAAGGAGAGACTGGGGTCATGCAAAAGATTACGTCCGAGGAATGTGGCTCATGCTACAACAAGACGAACCAGACGATTATGTCATCGCTACTGGAGAAACATACAGTGTTGAGGAATTTTTGGAATACGCTTTTGAGCACGCTGGTCTTGGTGATTGGAACCAGTACGTGTACATTGACCCTGAATTCTTTAGACCCGCTGAAGTTGATTACCTACTTGGTGACCCGTCCAAAGCAAGAAGAAAACTCGGATGGGAGCCAGAAATCAAATTCAGAAGATTAGCAGAATTAATGACGGAGGCAGATATAGATGAGGAATTACGACGATCCGGCTTACAAGAAGTTTCGGACGGATGTTTTGAAGCGGGATAAGTTCTGCTGCAAGATGTGCAAGACTAGTGGAAAAAAGAGAAAGATGTATGTCCACCATATTAGAAAGTGGGCTAGCGCTTCTTCTTTGAGGTTTGATGTAGGTAATGGCATAACCCTGTGTTATGAATGTCATAAAGAGGTCACAGGGAATGAAGTCCATTACGAGGGTTATTTATTGGGGTTGATAGATGGCTAAGAAAAAAACTCCTAAGTTTGTTGTCATAAAAGACACTAGAGAACAGAAGGGCTGGATCTTCCATAGCGGTGATGCTTGTGACGGAATGAAACCCGGAACATTAAAGACTGGTGATTATACTCTTGAGGGATTTGAAGACGCTGTATGTATCGAAAGAAAAAAAAGTGTAGAAGAGATCGCTAACAATGTAGGCAAAGAAAAGAAGAGATTTAACGCCGAGATGCAGCGCATACAGGAGTACCCATTTAAATATATAATTTGCGAGTTTTCTATGAGCGATGTGATAAATTATCCACGTTCCATATTTTCTGAATACATGTGGCACAACAAGCCCGACTTTTGCAAAAGAGAAATAGCCAACAGAAAGATAACAGGCAAGTATATACTGAAGGCACTCATGGAGTACCAAACTTGGTATGGAATCCATATATTGTTCTGTGATAACGCAAAGAACGCACAGAAAGTTACAGAAAGCATATTCAAGAGGTTAAACACGATGTTCCATGAACAAACCTAATAGAACACAAATATATTCGGCCTTATCTAATTGGCATGACTACGGACTACTGTCACAGACAAGAGAAATATTTCTTGAGTCTGGAGATGACGGCTTAGGAGCTAAGCACGCCGTAGAATTTATTAAGAACCTGCTAATGCTTGAATCTTTAAACAGTAACCCTGTTATTGTTCACCAATATAATATTGGCGGAGATCAAAACGCAGGATTTGCAATATACGATGCAATCAAAGCTAGCAAGTGTAAATTTTTGTTTATATGCTATGGCACAGCTTCTTCTATGGGTAGTATCATACCACAGGCAGTTATAGGTAAAGGCGTGAGGGTCACACATCCCCACACAGAGTGGTTGATACACGAAGGGTCTTGTGAGACCAGCGGCACAACAAAGCAGTTTATATCGAACGCTGAGGCCCTTAAACGGTCAAAGGAACTGATGTATGATATATATGTGAACGCATGCAAAAAAGGAGCCGCCTTCAAGGGAAGAAAAGCGGTAGAAATTAAAGCCATTCTAAAAAGAAGACTAAATGTAAAAGAAGATTGGATTCTGGAAGGAGATAAAGCCGTAGAGTATGGTTTCGCAGATGGTGTGTTTGGCAAAGGCAATTACAGCTCTGTAGAAAAAATATTGGAAAGGCTTAAGTAGTGGCAGATATAAGCAAAAACCTAGACAGGGTAATACAGGACGCTTGGCTTGGCATAGATGTAAAAGATGGCGATTTGTTCAATCCTATGGATTTTCTCTTCCATGATGATGATCCAGACAAAATGCTTGAGCGTATAGCTTGGCTTATGATGCGCCCAGAATACTTTTCGTTTGTTTGTAAGTATATATTAAATATCGAGATATCTCCATTTCAGTCTTTACTGCTTCAAGAGATGTGGCATAAAAAGTTTCCTATGTTGATCGGTAGTCGTGGTATGGGTAAATCATTCATGTTGTCAGTGTATCCATTGCTACGAGCTTTGTTCATGCCAAGAAGAAAGATCATCGTTGTCGGTGCGGCCTTTAGGCAGTCAAAAGTGCTTTTTGAGTACATGGACACTATATGGAAGAACGCGCCGATTCTGAGGGACCTGTGTGGCTCTAGAAGTGGACCAAGAAGAGATGTCGATAGATGTGTAATGCATATTGGAGATAGCACTATAACATGCCTGCCTCTTGGTGACGGCAGTAAGATTCGTGGTCAACGCGCTAATGATATTATCGCTGACGAATTTGCATCTATTCCTCGTGAGATATTTGAAAATGTCGTTGCTGGTTTTGCTGCGGTATCTGCTTCGCCTATAGAAAAGGTAAAGGATAGGGCTGAAAAGAAAAAAGCAGAGGAGCTTGGTGTTGATTTAATAAAGAAAACCAACGTAGACCCGTTAACAGAAAAGTCAAACCAGATTATATTATCCGGTACAGCATACTATGACTTTAATCATTTTGCAGAATATTGGAAGAGATATAAATCTATTGTAAACAGCAAAGGCGATAGGCAAAAACTAAGAGAGGTTTTTGGCGACGATGTGCCGGAAGATTTTGCTTGGCAAGAGTATTCTGTTATACGTATGCCAGTCACAACGCTCCCGGATGGGTTTATGGATGAGGGCCAGATAGCTAGAGCTAGAGCAACTGTACACTCTGGTATCTTTCAGATGGAATACGGAGCCTGTTTTACCACTGACAGTCAAGGATTTTTCAAGAGGTCATTAATAGAAAACTGCATTGCGTCCGAGTCCAACAATATTACAATAAACGGAGAGCCCATACAATTTGAGTCCATGTTAAAAGGTGATCCTAATAAAAGATACATTTTTGGAGTTGACCCGGCATCTGAAGTTGACAATTTTAGTATAGTTGTGTTAGAACTTAATGGAAGCCACAGAAGGATTGTTCACGTATGGACTACAAATAGAAGTCAACACAGAGATCAATTAAAAGCGCACCTCGTAGATGAAGATGATTTTTATTCTTATTGTGCTAGAAAGATCAGAAACTTAATGAGAGTATTTCCATGTATGGAGATTGCGCTTGATGCTCAAGGTGGTGGTATCGCTGTCATGGAAGCCCTACACGACAAAGACAAGGTAAGAGAAGGCGAACAAAAAATATGGCCGGTTATAGACTATGACAAACCCAAGGACACAGATGACGAACCCGGTTTACATATATTGAGAATGTGTCAGTTCGCAAAATACGATTGGCTTGCAGAGGCTAATCACGGCCTTAGAAAAGACTTTGAAGATAAGCTAGTGTTGTTTCCAGACTTCGACTCCGTTAGCCTTGGCCTATCTGCAGAAGAAGATAATATTGAAGGTAGAATATACGATACGCTAGAAGACTGTGTTATGGAAATAGAAGAACTAAAAAATGAACTCTCTATGATTATTATGACACAGACAGGAACTGGTAGAGAAAGATGGGACACGCCAGAAGTAAAGATAGCAGCAGGAAGAAAAAGCAGACTCAGGAAAGACCGTTACTCCTCTTTAATCATGGCTAACATGAGCGCAAGACAGCTTGATGTAGAAAGAACAGTAAGAACATATGATCACTATGGCGGCTTTGCTAGAAAGTCTGGAGAACAAAACGATAAGGATAATGGGCCGATGTATCATGGTCCATCTTGGTTTACAGAAAATATGGGCGATATTTACTAATACTGTGTATAGTAATTTACAATACCATTATCAATACTATTGCCAAAGGAACAATATAAATGTCAGAAGATCTATACTTAACTTGGGGCGATGACGCAGAAAGAAGTAAAGCTTACGAGCTGTCTGCTGACAACGTTAATGCGTATGACGGCATACAGAAATCGTATGCTTATGACAATAGAACATTTATAGACATAGAAACCCAAAGGTCTGTAAGACCCGGTTTTAACCGCAGGGACTACAATGCATTTCGTCCGGGCGAAGGTATTCCGTCACAGCAAAAGAAGATAGTCAAGATGTGCATGCAAGCCTATGAAAAGGTTGGCATTATCAGAAACGTTATTGATCTTATGGGTGACTTTGCTACACAGGGGATTACTTTAGTACACCCTAATAAAACAATCGAAAAATTTTACCGTAAATGGTTTGAACAGGTTGGTGGTTTAGACCGATCAGAAAGATTCTTGAACTATCTCTATAGATGCGGTAATGTTCCTATCCGCAGAAGAACAGCAAAGATAAACAAGAAAAAAGAAGCGGAGCTTAAAAGAAGCACAGCTGCTCCAGATATGAAAATACAAGATATTCCGGTAACAAAAAGAGAGATTCCTTGGCGCTATGATTTTTTAAATCCTCTTGCTGTTGGTATCAAGAATAAAGATGTTGCTATGTTTACTGGTGATATCGAATATGTACTTAAGGTCTCAAAGAACACAGTCAATTCACTAATGATGAATGGAGACGTAAATGGCAAAGGACGTGATTTACCAAACTACTTAATAAAGAGATTTTCTCAAGGCGAAAGAGAAATCCCTCTAGATAAAGATAAGTTTATGATGTATCACTACAAAAAGGATGACTGGAACGTTTGGTCAAATCCTATGATATATGCCATTCTAGATGACATTGTAATGCTCGAAAAAATGAAGCTAGCAGACTTAGCTGCTTTAGATGGGGCTATATCAAATGTGAGACTCTGGAGAATTGGTGACTTAGACCATAAGATTATTCCTACCAAAGCCGCTATTAACAAGTTAAGAGATATCCTCGCCAGCAATGTCGGCGGCGGTACTATGGACTTAGTATGGGGTCCTGAAATTGACTTCAAAGAAAGCAGTACACAAGTATACAAGTTTTTAGGTGCAGAGAAATACCAGCCAGTACTAACTAGCATATATGCCGGACTTGGTATTCCTCCAACATTAACAGGAGCCGCTTCTGGCGGTGGTTATAGCAATAACTATGTTAGCCTCAAAACTTTAGTTGAAAGACTAGAGTACGGTAGAGAAAAACTTAAAGACTTCTGGATGAATGAGATTAAGTTAGTACAAAAGGCTATGGGCTTTAGATTCCCAGCAGAGATTCATTTTGATTCTATTATACTTTCTGATGAAGCTGCGCAAAAACAACTTCTTGTACAACTTGCTGATAGAGATATTATATCTCACGAAACGTTGCTTGAAAGATTTAGGGAGCTACCTACGATTGAGAAGATTAGAGTGAGAAGAGAAGAAAGAACTAGAACAAACGATGCGGGAGCCCCTAAGAAAGCAGGACCTTTCCATAATCCTCAACACAAACAGGATATGGCTAAACTTGCTCTAACCAAAGATGTACTGGATAAGGATATGTATCTAGAAAGTCTTGGCTTACCTCCCTCAGAAGAAGAGATAGTTGAAACAAAAGACCCTCAAGAAGAACGTATCGAGCTTGGTCCACCACAAGAAAACGATAATGAGCAACCTGAAAATCCAGAGGGTGGTAGACCATTTAACGCTAGAGACGAACAAAAACGAAAGCAGAAGAGGGTTCTTCCAAGAAGTAGCGATAATGTAGCCGCAACCCTTTGGGCTTACGAAGCGCAGAAAAAAATATCAGAGTTAGTTACGCCAATGGCTTTAGCTCACTTTGATAAGAAAAACGCTAGAAGCCTAACAAAGTCTGAATTTGATCAGTTAGAACATCTAAAATTATGCATACTTACAGGCATAAAACCATTTATGGAAATAGATGCTGATGTGATCAAAAGAATCGTTGATTCTAATACAAGACCATCAGAATTTTTTAGTCTTGAAGTTAACAGCGCGGTCAATAAGTTTTCTGAAACTCAAGACAGAAAACCGAGCATTGATGAAATGAGATATATCTACGCTTCTACATTTGCATCGTTGTCCTAGTTTTTAGGCAAAAATAAACATAAAAATCTTTTTTTGTGTATTATCATGTAAGGAGACTTTATATGAAAGCATATGCACAAGAAATAAAAGATGGCCTTCAGGAATTGATTGAAAACAATACCACGATTGCGTATTGTTCACCTGTTATTTCTGAAACCAATACACTGAGTACTGCCGCCGGTAAATACGAAGAAGACCGTGCGTTAGCCCTTAATTTTTTAGGTCTAGAAGATACTCAGGCTGAAAATAAAGAACAGATCGACTTATACTACCTAAGCTCCGTTTTAGTTAGTACCGGGTGGAATAAAAACGACGATGTTTTCAACGCAGAAGAAATGTGGGAAGCACGTTCCACTCCAGAAGATAAACAATTCAATTATATGCATAATGAAAAAGATATAATTGGTCACATAACCGCCAACTATGTTGTTGACTTTGAAGGAAACAGTTTAGATGGCGATCTTTCTTTTGCAGAGGCTGGCGAACCAAAAGACTTTAATATAATTACACAAGGTGTTCTATATAAGTCTTGGAGTGATCCAGAGCTGCGAGAAAGAATGAATAATATAATAGAAGAGATTGAGGAAGGAGATAGATGGTATGTATCTATGGAATGTTTGTTCCCAAATTTTGATTACGCACTGAGAGATGAAACGGGTGCAAGCAAAATTGTAAGAAGGGAAGAGGCTTCGGCGTTTTTGTCAAAGCATCTTCGCGCTTACGGCGGAACAGGGAAGTATGAGGGTTATACAGTGGGTAGATTATTAAGAAATATATCTTTCTCTGGCAAGGGCTTGGTTTCTAAACCTGCTAATCCTCGAAGTGTCATTTTAAATGACAGTAAAAGTTTTAGTGAAAATGATAGTGAACTAGTTGCTGTTTCATCAATAAAGGAGACTAAAATGTCCGATGTTTTACAGAAACAGTTGGAGGAAGTCAAAGCTGAACTAGCTGAAGCTCGAACCAACAACGAAACTATGAAGCAGGAAATGGAATCTCAGAAAACAGAAGCGATTGAAAGTCAATTGCAGAAGTTTGAAGAAACTATTTCTGCTAAGGATCAGGCTATTGCCGAAGTCCAAGCTCAGGTAGAAGAAGCTCTAGCAAGAGTTAAAGAACTTGAGGAAGCTCTAGCGGCTTCTGAAGCTGCTAAAGAAGAAGCAATCGCTCAGGTTGCTGAAATCGAAAAAGCTGCTGCACTCGAAAAGAGAGTTGCCGCTTTGACGGAAGCAGGTCTTGAAGGTGAAGAACTGGATGAGGCTATTGCTAAATTTGAAAATCTTGATGAAGAAACTTTCGATTTTGTTGTTGCTGCAATGACAAAGAAGAAGGCGGAAAAGAAAGATGACAAAGAAAAAGAAAATCCTTTTGCAAAGAAGGATAAAAAAGAAGATGAAGAAGACGCTCCAGCTATGATGAAGAAGAAAGCTGAAGTGGAACCTCTTGAAGAAGAAGTGGACGAAGCAGAAGCTGAAGCCCAAGCAGAGGGATTAGAAGAAGCTGTAGAAGATGAAGACATTGCAATGGCAGAAGCTATTGACGATGAAGATTCTTCTGAAGAACTTCGTTCTACCGCAAGCGAGTGGTTTGGTTCTCTTCTAAAAACAACTGCGAACCTTAAGTAATTTAACAAGGAGAAATATATAATGGCTCTTAAATCAGATAGAAATGAATTGCAGACCGATATTAGCTTTTTCATGAATGAAACAGCTACTAGAGGTGGTGTGGTTTCAATCTCGACTGGTGGTAGTGGTGCTGCTATGGATCAAGGCGCTGCTTTGGTTACTTTAACTGCTGCTTCTGGTAAACCTCCTATTGGAATTCTTTTGAATGACATGGTTAACCTTGACCTCACACGTCAACACATTAACCAACATAAAGATGAAGTCCAAAAGGGCGGTAAAGTAACTATCCTTAGAAAAGGATATGTTGTAACTAATAGTGTAACGGTAGCAACTGCAGTCACCGCTGGTGATCCTGCTTTTGTTACTCATGGTGGTAATATCGCTAATAGTGGCTGTATTGCTGATCATTCAGGTAACACTGGTGCTTCAATCGGTACATTCTTGTCTAGCATAGACGAAGATGGTTATTACAAGGTTGAAATTAATTTACCTCAGACACGCCAGTCGTCAGTATAATCATAGCCCATAAAGGAGAATAGATAATGAATATGAAAGAACGTCCTTCTGATGAATTTATCGCATTGCTAAAGCAATCCGGTAGTTCAGATAAAGCAGTGGCTATCGAAGCCCAGCGTGAAATCGCTAAGGCTTTGGAAACACCATTGCGTAAAGGTGTCTTATTCGGTGATGTCGTAACTTCCATTTATGAAGCTATGCCACTTGAACCGGGTGCTACACCTGAATTTCCACTCGACCTTCTTGCACCGGGAACAGAAAGTGAGCACATTGCTTACACTAATCCGGGTCACGGTCGTATTCCAGAACGTAGCGTCGAAGGCGATTACGTCATGGTTAACACTTACGGAATTACCAGCTCGATTGACTTCTTGCTGAAGTATGCCCGTGAAGCTAACTGGAACGTTATTGCTCGCGCAATGCAAGTTTTGGAAGCATCTTTTGTTAAGAAAATCAACGACGACGGATGGCACACTTTGCTAGCCGCATCTGTTGATAGAAATATTTTGGTCTACGATGCCGACGCAGCTGCTGGTCAGTTCACAAAGCGTTTGGTATCTCTGATGAAGACAGTTATGCGTCGTAACGGCGGTGGTAACAGCGTTACTGCTAATGGCCGATTGACTGACATGTACCTGTCTCCAGAAGCCATCGAAGATATCCGCAACTGGGGTGTCGATCAGCTTGACGAAGTTTCACGTCGTGAAATCTACGTGGCAGCTGACGGAGCAGCTCCAATTACGAGACTCTTCGGAGTTAACCTGCACGACTTATTTGAGTTGGGCGACAACCAAGAGTATCAAGATTACTTTGATAATGATCTTGGTGGGTCTCTTGCTACTGGCGACGTTGAACTAGTTATTGGCTTGGATCAAGCCTCTAGCGATAGTTTCGTAATGCCAGTCAAGAAAGAAGTTGAAGTTTATGAAGACGAAGCTCTTCACAGACATCAGCGTCAAGGTTACTACGGCTGGGCCGAAATTGGCTTTGGTGTACTAGACAATAGAAGAGTTCTCGCTGGCTCCTTCTAATACTTGTACGCTCAAGTTTGATAAGAACCGTCCTGTTAGAGATAATAGGGCGGTTTTTTTATTATTTTTGTGTATATAAGGGTAAGTCCGTAATAACCAAAAGGAGCATATACTATGGAGCTATTGATAAAAATAAACAGCGCAGATGGTGATAAATCATATAAAGATGGCGACATTGTTCAGGCGTTTTCTAATGATAGAATATTATTAGCTAACGCTCAATCTATTTGTAGCGTAGATAATTTCAATTTAGACCCAGTATCCGGGTTAAGATATAATGATACATTGTTAATGAAATATATGGAAGCTTCCAGCCTTTATAAGATTGAGAGAATAAATACAAACTCAGCAAGGAGAACAAACCTCCTGACATCAGAAGAGAGCATTATAAGCAACTCTCCAAACCCAGACGGAGAATCTATATGGGTGGAAGAGTACTTGGCTAGAAGATTAAGAAGTAATAGACATAAGATTTTTGGCTCAGTAGACTCAGAAGTTTGGTACAGTGGCTCTCGACCAATAGACCTTAATCCTTTGTGGAATGAAATTGAAGCAGGGTCTGATAACCTTAAGCAAGATAATATATCTTGGAAATTTACATCGCTAGAAAAAAGACACTTTTATACCATGAACTGCAGAGGGAATGGTGGAGGAGTTATTCAAGAACTTTCAGGGGACACTGTGATTGAACGTCAGGATACTGTGATCACAGGAGATGATGTCTTGGTAGCGAAGAGACGATGGCAGGTTCCATATTGGGATATAACCGGAGTTAATGTTGATGATGTTAGAAATGAAGCCAAAGAAGTTGACGGAAGAACTGCTCTTGACGATAGACTATTTGTAGATGATATAAATGTAGACAAGGTTGAGGCGGGGATAATAGTACTATAAAATCAATACCGGCGACGGCTGGTGTTATAACATTATAATTAATAGGAGTATTTTGATATGACTGCTATGTCAAATTATTTAGAAAATAAACTTATAGACCACATCTTGAGGAGTACATCTTTTTCTGCCCCAAGTAATATTTACGTTGGTCTGGTAGGAAAGTATGACGCAGCTCAACTAGAAGCTGGCACTTTGACTCACGAACTTTCTGGCGGCTCTTACGCTAGATCATCTGGTATTAAAGGCGATGCATATTGGAGTGCAGGCTCCACTAATGGTCTTACCGATAATGAACAGGCGGTAACCTTTGCTGCCGCATCAAACGAATGGGGTCATGTATCAGGACTGTTTGTTGCAGACGCATCCTCTGGTGGAAACGTTCTTTTGTATGGACAGCTATCAGCTACTAAGTTTGTAGAGAACGGCGATCAATTTGTTATTTCAGCAGGTGATTTAGACATTACCTTTGCTTAATTTTTCATAAGGAGCAGAGGCAATGGCTTTAATACTTAAAGATAGAGTAAAAGAGACTTGCACCGGAACAAGTGGCGACATGGCACTTACTGGAGCAGTGTCTGGCTATGTAGCCTTCGATGCAGATGCAACCTTTGACGGCAACACAACGTATTATGCTTTAGAAGATGCAGATGGCACAAAGTGGGAAGTTGGCTTGGGCACACTCAGCGCAGACTCCACAACTCTTACTAGAACTACAATTCTTGCAACTCAAGCTAGTTTCACAGATACCACCAGACAAACATTTAGTGGTGGAACACACACAATCTATTGTGTTTATCCTGCAGGCAAATCTGTACATTTAGATGCTAGCGGCGTTTTATCTCATAGCATTGTCAATGCTGACATAAGTGGTAGTGCAGGTATAGGTATAACAAAACTTGCTTCTTCTAGCATAGGTGTTAGCGATGGGTCTAGCACTACTGAAATTAGTCTCGGTCAAGACATACAGTTTCGTGGAACTTCCAATGAAGTAGAAGTAGCCGAATCTTCGGGAACGATCACTGTTGGTTTACCTAGTAGCATTACGGCGAATGTTACTGGAGATGTGACAGGCAACGCTGACACCGCTACAAATGCCACCAATGCTACTCACGTAGCTGTCGCAGATAACGAAAGTACTGATGAGAACAACCTTATAACTTTCATAGAAGATGCCAGCGCCACAGGAAATGTAGGGCTAGAATCGGATGGCGACTTCCATTACAACCCATCGACCGGAACCGTCACAGCGACAATATTCAAGGGTAACATAGATGCGGTAGACGGAGATTTTGATGGTACGCTTGAGGCAGACGCCATTACGATAGGTGGAACAGCTCTTAATACCGTTATTGCTGGAGTGACTGTCACTAATGCAACTAATGCAACTAATGCGGTTACTGCCACAAATGCCAATCATGTAGCCGTTGCGGACAATGAGAGTACTGACGAGAACAATCTTATAACATTTATCGAAGACGCGAGCGCGACGGGAAACGTGGGTCTGGAATCGGATGGCGATTTCCACTATAACCCGTCTACGGGGACTGTTACAGCGACAATATTTAAAGGCAACATAGATGCAGTTGACGGCGATTTTGATGGGACGCTCGAAGCAGATGCTATTACTGTAGGCGGAACAGCTCTTAACACAGTCATAGCGGGAGTCACCGTAACTAACGCCACCAATGCTGTCACCGCTACAAATGCCAACCATGTAGCTGTTGCAGATAACGAGAGCACTGACGAGAATAACCTCATAACATTTATCGAAGATGCGAGCGCTACAGGCAACGTAGGATTAGAATCAGACGGTGATTTTCACTACAATCCATCTACTGGAACTGTTACGGCAACGATATTCAAGGGGAATATAGACGCTGTAGACGGTGACTTTGATGGAACACTTGAGGCTGACGCAATTACTGTTGGTGGGACTGCATTAAATACAGTCATTGCTGGAGTGACCGTCGCCAACGCTACTAACGCAGTTACCGCCACAAATGCTAACCATGTGGCTGTTGCAGACAATGAAAGTACAGATGAAAACAATTTAATTCCATTTATTGAGGACGCCAGTGCCACAGGTAATGTAGGCTTAGAATCCGATGGAGACTTTCACTATAATCCTTCTAGCGGTACAATTACTGCTACCATATTCAAAGGAAATATAGATGCGGTAGATGGTGATTTCGATGGAACACTTGAAGCAGACGCTATTACAATAGGAGGAACCGCATTAAATACAGTTATAGCTGGAGTTACGGTTACAAATGCTACAACTGCTGTTAACGCTACTCATGTTGCTGTAGCTGATAATGAGAGTACGGACGAAAATAATCTTATAACGTTTATCGAGGATGCTAGCGCGACAGGAAATGTAGGTTTAGAATCTGACGGCGATTTCCACTATAACCCATCAAGCGGGACAGTCACAGCTACTATTTTTAAAGGCAATATAGACGCAGTAGATGGAGACTTTGACGGGACTTTAGAAGCCGATGCAATTACAATAGGCGGAACTGCACTAGATACACATATCGCTGGAGTCACTGTTACCAATTCAACCAATGCAGTTAATGCCACTCATGTTTCTGTGGCCGATAATGAAAGCACCGACGAAAACAACCTGATAACATTTATAGAAGACGCTAGTGCTACGGGCAATGTAGGACTAGAGTCAGATGGCGACTTTCATTATAACCCCTCTACTGGCACGGTCACGGCTACTATATTTAAGGGTAATATTGATGCGGTAGATGGAGATTTCGATGGAACGTTAGAGGCCGATGCTATTACTGTAGGGGGAACCGCCCTGAACACGGTCATTGCTGGAGTAACCGTTACCAACGCCACTAACGCCGCGCACGTTGCAGTCGCGGATAATGAGAGCACCGACGAAAATAACCTTATAACCTTTATTGAAGACGCTAGCGCAACAGGCAATGTTGGCCTAGAATCTGATGGGGATTTCCACTACAACCCAAGTACTGGTACAGTTACAGCCACAATTTTCAAAGGTAATATAGATGCCGTAGATGGAGATTTTGATGGAACCTTAGAAGCCGACGCGATTACAGTTGGTGGAACAGCATTAAACACAGTTATTGCAGGCGTAACGGTAACTAACGCTACCAATGCAGTTACGGCAACAAACGCTAATCATGTCGCAGTTGCGGATAACGAAAGCACAGATGAGAATAATCTTATACCATTCATTGAAGATGCTAGCGCCACTGGTAACGTTGGCCTAGAGTCTGATGGAGATTTTCATTACAATCCATCTAGTGGCACGATAACAGCTACGATCTTCAAAGGTAACATTGATGCTGTAGATGGAGACTTCGACGGAACCCTAGAGGCAGATGCAATCACAATAGGTGGTACAGCGATAGGTTCTATCTACTCAGTTATTGCAGGTAGTTCTAGTATTGTTACCACTGGAGCTTTGGACTCTGGTTCTATTACTTCTGGATTTGGAAATATTGATAATGGCAGTAGTAGTATTGCCTGCGGATCTCTTGATGTATCCGATGGAAATATAACAAATGTTGGAGATATAGATTGTGACAGCATTAGCATTGCAGATGCTGCAAACGGATTGAATATTGACATGTCTGGGGCAAATAACGGAACTGCTAAGATTACCCTTAAAGATAACGTTGCTACCGCTTTAGATATTACTGAGGCTAGCAACTCTTACATGAAGTTTACAACCACAGACAATGGCGAAAGAATTGTAACTAACGTCGGTGTTGTAGGAAACACAACTGCACTTACTAGTCAGTCTGGTAGTGTTGTTATTAATGCTGCTTTGGGCAACTATTTTACTGTAGCAACAAGCGGAAATATAACAGGTTTAGATATACAAAACGCCGTAGTGGGTCAAAAAATATTAATTAGATTTGCATGGGGAGGAGATCATTCTCTTGCCTTTACAGATACAGTCATATGGCCCGGAGGAACAGTCCCCGGAACCACAGCAAGTGGCGTAGATATGATTGGATTTATATGCACAACTGCCTCATCTGCGTTCGATGGATTTATAGTTGGTGAAGATATTAAGAGTTCATAAGGGTGACACATGGCAACAACTACAGTAAGTGTTGGATCAAATCAAAGTATAGCTACCGTTACGCCGAGTTCAGCTAGCGGTAGTAATCCATATACAGTAGCATTTGGATCTAGTCCGGGAGCTAATGCCGCCGTAGGAGATATTGTCACTATGGACGACTCTGCTAATACCGGAACAACATTTATTTATCTTTTAACTGCTATATCTGGAAGTAATTATACTCTGAAATATTGCTCTGGTGGAACTGGAGCTGATTCACCTACTAACATCACAGATGAATATGGTGACCAACAGGATGCGGTATTCAAAAGAGCCTTTTCTACAATTACTTTGTTTGAGGCTATGGTTGATGACTCAAGCCCTTCTTATTGGGGAAGTAGCGACGATGTTGTTGGTGAGCTACATTCAGACTCTACCTTCACAGACGCAACTGTAACATTTGATAACAAGCAAAGTTTGTCTTCTGTAAAATTAACTGTTAATTCTGACGATAGGCATGACGGTACAGCAGAAAGTGGAGCTTTACTAAAACCCACATCTGGTTCTGGTCACGGCGTAGGTATTATCAAAATAGCAATAGATGATTTTACTATTGAATGGCTAGATATCAGCGCGGACAGTTTAGACTCTACAAATACTAATAAGTTTATAAACATTGCTACAGGGGCAGGAGATTGTACCATAAGAAATATGCTAATGCACGACAAGGGTGGCAATCCCGGTAGTTCTGGCCCAACGTGCATCGCTAGCGGATTGTCTTTGGCTACTTCAAACAATTGGTATTTTCTCAATAATATTATTTACAGCCTAATAGAGACTAGCAATGATAGTGTAGTAGCGATAAATATAAGATCATATAAAGGCAATCTTTACATCTATAATAATACGATATATAAGCTAACATCCCAAGGAGGAAGTAAAGACGCTGTTGGGATGAGATTTGGAGACGGAACTCATGTTGTTGCAAATATAAAAAATAATATAGTTGCAGGTTTAACTGAGGGCGATATAGCCGCCGCTTATTGGATGGATGAGACTCCAAACTCGAACAGAGTGTTAAACTCTGCTACCAACCTTTCAGATGATACTACCGATGCGGCAAAGGATGCTGAGGATTTTGACGTTAATAAAAATGACTCAACGGCATTGATAGGTAAAACTCTTGGTCAAATAGATTTTGTATCTACATCAGCAGGATCAGAAGATTTACATTTGGACACTTCCTCCGTGTGCCTAGAGGCTGGGACAGATTTAGGAACAACTGGCGGTGTCAATATAGATATAAACGGCGTTGACAGAGACGCCACTGGAGTTACTTGGGATATTGGAGCTCACCAAAAGAGTACAGCAGCTACCACAGGAAGTCCCGCATTTTTTCTATTCATGGATTAGGAGAGCCTTATGGAAGTTATAGTAAAAATAAATGATGGCCCAGTAGCCAGCTCTTACAAAGATGGTGATATCATTCAGGCTTTTACTTTGGATGAAATATATTGTCATCACGCACAGCAGAAGTGTCACGTAAGAAATTTTGGTCTTGAAACCAACGGCTCTAGAACTCCTGATCCTCTGCTCATAAACTTTCTTGAAAAAACCAAGACATACAAGTTTGAGAGAATTAATTCAAACTATGTAAAAAGAACCAATCTTATAACTGGAGAGGAGAGTATTCTCGGCAAAACAGCGAACGAAGATGGCGAAAGAATTGATCCTTACCAGTACATAACAAGAAGACTAAAGAATAAAAATCATTTAATTTTTAGAGGTGCTAATGGATTTGCCTACTGGTATGGGAAGAGCAGAAGTGTTATAGATACTAATGCAGTCTGGAATGACATAGAAACATACAGTGATCACTTAAAGTCTGAACACACTAGTTTTCCGTTTTCAGACATTGAAAAGAGATATTTTGCGGCCATAAATACTTCTGGCAGGAGTTATGTTGGTGACTCATTTACTAGGGTTGAGCTTTCGGGAGACACTGTTCATACTCGACAAGAAATCGCTCTTGAAAGTCCTCCTGAAGAAATACCAGAAGATTACGACCCAGTTTTTGTAGCAAAAAGAAGGTGGTTTGTGCCCTACTGGGATTTAACTGCATCACTTGGCAACTCTGTAGATGACTTAAGAAACCCGAACAAAGAATGCGACTGTAGAAAAGAAATGAGCGAAAGAGAGCACATTGACATATTAACTTTTGATAAAGTGACAGAAGGAATAGTAAGTATATAATCTTATTATTGTGTATATACATTAGTTAACAACCCACAACATAAAGGAGAAGGCATATGAGTTTTTCAGGAACTCCATTTTCGTCAGCGCCCTTCTCTTCTAGTGGGAATGTAATAACTGCTGCCGCAACACTAACCGCGAGCGCCACACTAACCGCAGAGGGAACGTTACCAGCACAGACAATATCTGGAGCAGCTAGTTTATCTGCAACTGGCGCCGTGTCCTCAGAAGCTAAAGTCACAAGATTTGCTTCAGCAGCGGCATCATGCAGCGGCTCTTTAGCCGCCACTGGATTTGTAAAAAGAAATGCTTCAGCCTCACTTTCGGCATCAGCTACGCTATCAGCCTCAGCTAACGCTAAAAACTTTGCGTCAGCATCGCTAACAACCTCTAGTTCTGTAGCGGTATCAGGTAGCGTTAAGAGATTCGCCGCTGCATCACTATCTGCTAGCGCTTCCACATCTCAAACCGCAAAAGTAGACAGGTTTGCATCAGCATCACTTTCGGCTAGTGGAGTATGTTCTGCGTCGGGTAAAGTGTCCAAGCTCGCTGCTGCCTCGTTAACAGCTTCAGCTTCTTTGTCGGCATTAGGCGGGTTTGATATACAAGGAGCTGCTTCGTTAACCGCATCAGCTACACTTGATGCTACAGCAGAAATAAACCAATTACTAATAACCGAAGAATTTATTGTGTATATTAATACGTCTGATAGCTTTATTTGTAGTATAAACACAGACTTTGAGGAAATCGCCTCCATAAACACAGGCATGGAATTGGTCGCCTCTGTAGATACAAATAAGACTGTAGACGCTAGTATAGAAACATTTGCTACTTTCGAGGGTTAGATATGGCTAGTAATGAAATACATGTAGGTGATATTGGAACTACTCTCCAATTAACCTTTAAAGATGATGGATCTGTTGTAGATATCAGCTCCGCAAATAATATATATATTATACTACAGGGTCCCGATGACAATGCTTCACAAAAGACTGGAGCTTTAGTTACCGATGGAACTGACGGTAAAGCCAAGTATGTTACAGTATCAAATGATATTGATACGGCAGGTACGTGGAAAATTCAAGGTAAGGTAGTATTCGCTAGTACCACTTACCACAGCGATGTTCATAATTTTACAGTATATAAAAACTTATCATAGGAATATTGTTAGATGGCAACAGTTGCAAAATCAATAGGAACAACAGGTAGAGACTACAGTACTATAACAGCTTGGGAAGCAGATCTTTCCAATGGCTCAGTTTATAGTTCTGGAGATACAGCCCAAGGCGTATGTTATGCTGATAGCGTATTCACTGAAAATGTAACTATTAGTGACGCTTCCGCTATTCCGACAAATATACAGCTCACCGCTGCGGATGGACAAAAGCATGACGGAACTGCAGGATCTGGAGTTGTAGTCAAGCCTTCTTCTACCAGCTCCTATATAATTAACGTACAAGAGCCAAATACAGACGTGTCCTTTTTAGAATTAAACGGCAACGGCACAGGCAAATATGGATTTTTCTGCACTACTAGTCTCACTGGAGTTGTTCTTAGAAATTGCCTTATCCACAATGTTAGATCAACATCATCTTCAGGCGGTACGGTGTCTGTCATGAGAAATAGGTCCGGCATGACATTTATGAACAACTTTGTCTTTAACTGTACTTCAGGCACTAACGGAAGTATGCGGGTTCACGATACAGAAAGTTCCGTAGTAACCAATATATTTAATTGCACATACTATTATCTGCCAGTTGATGACGACGAAGAGGGCGCAGCTTATTTGTTTTATCAAACACTTAGAACTACTGGAGCGACTGCTAAAAATATTTTGGCTTATAGATACCAGTCGTTTTCTTTCAATCCAATACTTGCCAGCGCGACAGCTGATTACTGGGGAGCTGTTGGCGCAATAAGTAACGTAACAAATGTAACTGCGGAAGCTTATGCCGACGCATTTGTAGACACATCAACAAGTGATCCTGATTTACATCTAAAGACAGGCACAGACCTTATAGGGGCTGGCGTTGACTTAGGTACTACTCCAACTAATGTAAATTTAGATATAGACGGAGGAGATAGAGATGCAGCTGGAACAGCTTGGGATTTAGGCGCAGATCAGTATAACTTAGCCCCAACCTCCGCATCAGGAAATGGCAAATACAGTAGTAGGTTAAACCTGTTTTTCTTTGGGGCTCAGGGTTTAGGATCGTTTTCAACAGTGTAATTTTGTGTATAGGTATATGTAACAACTTAGTATAAAGGAAAAATAAAATGGCGTGGACTACAGATTTAGTTCTCTTTGTCAGAACCCTCATAGGTGACCTTGACGGGTCTAAATATGCAGATTCTAGACTAGAGCAAATTATAGCAGTTGCCGCATACAAGGTATATGACCAAGCCGATTTTACTTATACATATACAGTAGATATTGCAGCGAAAGACATATCACCAGACCCCGTTGACAATAAAGATACCGACTTCACAGTTCTTACTGCTTATCAGGCAGCTTGTATTATTGTAGGTAGTGAAGTCAAGACCGAAGCAGCGAATTCATTAAACCTTAGAGATGGACCTTCGATGATAGACCTTAGAGGTGTATCTGCAACACTAAATACTCTATATCACGACTTGTGTAACAAGTACGAAGATCTGCTTAATACATATAAAACAACTAACAGTCTACATGGCCAAGCTATTCTTGGTCCTTACAGTCCGGGTAGCGCTGTTGTTAATCGTTCGTTCCAATACAACTACGGGCGTTCAGGGTCCGCATTTGATTATTAATAAAGGAGATTTAAAATGGCTGTAGACGTAGCACAAAAAGCAAGAAACAGTGATGACCAGCCAAACGGTGGCGCTGGTATAGTCAGTATTGCTGGCGCTAAAGGATTGACAGCGGCAAACAAAGTTAGCTCAAACCACACTTTGTCTCCGCCAATATCCGCTTCACTAATAGACCAAAGTATAGATGTTATGTATAATCGTCTCAATCACAGATTTGATGATTACATGAATTATAGCACATAAGGAGCTTAAATATGGCAGGAGTATCAAGTTTTGCAACTGGTAGAAAAAGCAGCATTGGCACAACCGCTTTGCAGCTTACGACTACTTCAACCCACGCATCTAGAGGTGTCCAGATTGTGGCAGATTCAACGAATTCGGTTAAAGTATATGTAGGCATCTCTACAGTAACAACCGACGCCGCTGATGCAACAGATGGATTTCCACTATCTGCTGGAGAGAGTGTAGTTATACCAGTTATCGACCCTTCTACAATTTACGTGAGAGCCGCTAGCGGAACCTCATCGAAAGTATTTTTTGTGACTGTTTAGTATCATGCCCATAGTAATACCAACAGGTGTTTTTAATGTATATAATGAGGCGGTGGAGCTTTTTGAGCGCACCGTCACATTAGTATATCCAGAAAAGAAAGAGTCTTGTCCAAATTGTTATTTAGATACAATGGGTACACGGACTCGTTCTGTAAGTGTATATAAACCCGGCGGCCCATATCCGTTTGGTCGAGGTATGCCCTGTCCGTATTGCGCAGGCGCTGGATACAAGGCTTCAGAAACAGAAGAGGATATAGATGTGAGAATCTATTGGGAGCCAAGACAATGGAGAGACATCGGCTTTGCTGTTAATTTAGCCGAAGGCGCGATACAGATTATATCTAAAATGACACATCTTCCAAAGCTAGACAATGCAAAGTATCTTATTCCAAAGTCGTATGGCAATATATCAAATTATCACACCATGAAATTTACTAGGGCTAGCGTTGCTTATCCTCAAGGTTTTAAGCAAAACCCAGAAAAGTATGCCGTGACGTTTTGGGAAAGGAATGGCTAATGTCTATATCTCTCAAGCTAATCGACTCAGTAGCGCATATCGAAAAAAAGATGCTAAGAGCTATAGTAGGTGAGGCCAATAAAGGCTTTTTGAAATCTATTTTGAAAGCCAAAGAACCAATAAAGGTAATAATCAGAAGCGCGCTAGAGTCTTCTCCAGAGATATCATCTTTAAACGGAGGCACTCTTAGAGCTGACTTTGGTATACCAGTCGGTAAAGATGTTACCACTCCAATCGTCACCTCTATTGCGGAGTCAATTACTTTCACGACTCAAAAATTCTCTCTAAGAGGCAACAGTATTAGCGGAGGGGTTACAATTGGAATACAGCCCGACAGCTTTGTTAATCTTTTGGGTCTTGGGAACACAGAGCTAGAAAAAGGAGGCTCAATACCTTGGCTTCAATGGCTATTAACATCTGGCGACTCTATCATTATAGCCGACTTTGGTGTTGATTATGGACCGAAGGGTAGAAGCGGCATGGCTAGCATGACAGTTAAACGAAGACCGTTTAAGGTTGATAGTTCATTTTCGGGTACTGCTACCGATAACTTTATAACCAGAGCCTTAACACCAAGGGCTGGACAGATAGAGAAAGCTATTATAAGGAGTCTATCATAATGCCCGATGAACAATATAAGTCGCTACGAGGTATCGAAAACACGCAAGATGCTACGCTTTCTAATCAGCTCCTTGAAAACTTTATAACTTTTTATGATTGGGGTTTTACAAACGCTGGCGCTTTTTATAATATAGATATTCCTCAGTCTGGTATATATGGAGGTAACCTGCATAAGCTCAGAGCTGTAGACGATCCTAATTATACTGATGGTCAGGTTTGGGAAGGCTATAGAAGTAATTGGGTTTGGGAGACAGGTGTATCAAACCCAGAACAACCAATTAGAATTTCCGGTGTTTTTATCGGAGGTACATTTAGAGCCACTGGCAATATACAACAACCATATCATATAAATTACCCAGATGGCCGAGTTGTACTTGATACCGCCGTAGCTACTAACACAGAGGTTAAATTAGAGTATGCCCATAAGTGGGTAAGTGTCATTCCTGCTGAAGGTGTGCCTTGGTTTAGAGAAATACAACAAGGATCTTTTCGTGCGGATAATTCTACATTCACACAATTTGGATCTGGTGACTGGGCTCAGCTAGGACAAACAAGAATTCAGCTTCCTACTGTTGCTGTAGAAGTTGTTCCAAACACTAACTTTACAGGCAGACAGTTAGGTGGTGGACAAAACACATATAGTGATGTTTTATTCTATATAGTTGCAGAAAATCACTGGGAGTGCAATAACCTCATAGACCAAATAGCCTATCAAAATGATAGAAGCATATGGCTATTCGATACAAACAAAATTGCCATTTCTGGAGTATATCCTTTTAACTATAGGGGAGAGTTAAACGAAAACGCCTTACCTAGCGGTCTTTATCCTCAATTAGTAGATGATGCACCGAACCCTTCTGACGCATCCTATAACTTCAGATATAAAAAGTGTTTCATACACAACAGTAAGGGTCAAGGAATTACACAAATAGCGCCCAATCTATACATGGGAACAGTCCGTTGTTCCACTGAAGTTGAGGTAATATAAGCGCTTTTTTTCTTTTTTTGTGTATATACTAGTAACCAAGCCAGAGGTGGATAGTATACATATATATGTTAATCAAATAGGAGATTATTATGCCTAATAATAGAATATTCTATGCTTGCCAAGCGGTATTTATTGGTAAGACAGGCCACACTCCAGCAGCTCCAGCTTCCGCTGGACGCTTTATGCAGGGTGTGCAATCTGTCGGTATTACCAGTAACTTCACGCTAGATCAAGCTTTTGAGTTGGGTCAGATTGAGATCTACGAAAACTCAGAAGAAGTCGCAGACATCGAAGTCACTCTAGAAAAGTCACTTGATGGTAAGCCTCTTCTCTATGGTCAGGCTTGTGGTGACTCAATCAAAACGAATATGGTTGCTGCAGGTAAAAACAGATCAGACGTTTATCTTGGTGTTTATGCAGATACCGTCAGTAGCACGAGTGGTGCTTCGGTTGGTGCTGTTGTACAATGCTCAGGTATGTACATTAGTTCTGTTTCTTACAGTTATCCTACTGATGGAGCTGCTACAGAATCTGTAACGCTTGTTGGTAATGATAAATTCTGGTCAGACAATCTTGCTGGCGTTATTCCTAATCCAGACACTAGTTATGGCGCGAGCCCAACTACCGGATTAACTGGTAGTGACGCTTCAGACGGAGCTAGTAACGGTTCTTCTACCAATGGTAGTGGTCTTGTTAGACGCCAACACGTTGATATTGCTAACTCTACGATTCCTGCAGAAATTAGTGCTCCAATGGGTACTGGCGGATCAGGTAAGAGTAAAGGGATGCATATTGCTAGCATTTCAGTTAGCGCCGACTTCGGTCGTGAAAGTATCTTAGAACTGGGTGCATTTGGGCCTTATCACAGATATGCTGGTTACCCAATCGAAGTTACTTCTGAATTTGAAGTTACTGCTATGAGTGGTGACTTAGTCAATGTTTCTGGTACTGCTGAAAACTTAAGTGATCGTACAATCATTATTAAAGATGATTCTGGTATGGTTATCAATCTTGGTACTAAGAACAAGCTAAGCTCTGTTTCTTACTCTGGTGGTGACACTGGTGGTGGAAACGCTACTTGTACTTACTCCTACTCTACTTTCAATGACTTGAAAGTTGATGGTGGTGGTGCTTACTATACTAGCGGTAGCTAATTCGTTAGTGTCGCGCGACAGTCGTCTGTATATAATAAAATAGGAAAAAGACGGCAAGCGCTTAGGTGGATTTTAGGAAGGTAAGATGTCAATAGATATCGAAAAAAACTTATATAGAATAATACAAGGTCGCTTGCGCTACAAGGTGCGAGACGGCCTTGTTCTATATATACACGAACCTACGCCTGAGATTATTTACGAGTCACATGAAATATATGATGATGTCTACAACGAGTGTTATTGGAAAGGCGTATATGTTGAGGAAGAAATAATTCCAATACTATTAGAAAATGATTACTGGTCTCCGCATGACGACAGAGAGGCTGAAAGGCTACAGAAAGAAATAGAGGAGAGAAAAGTTGAAGCTTTCCAAAACTTTGTTAAGAAGAAGATGCTTCGCAATCTAAAAATACAAATACATAATCTTGAGAGTAAGTGGCGAGATGTATCTATTAAAAGAAGCCTATTAGACCACGTTACTTGTTCTGGGTGCGCTGAATTAGCCAGAGCCTATTGGGTGATAAGTAAAACGACATATAGAGATGATGAGCTCTATGACTGGTCAGAATCTAGCATCACAGATGCCGCTAATTTCAAATCAAAGAATATAATATCAGAAACAACATTTAGAGAGGTAGCTAGGTCTGAGACATGGAGAGGGATGTGGTCTTCAGGTAAAGGCACAGATATATTTGGTGTGCCATTCTCTAGAATAACAAAACAACAAGCTAGACTCTGTATGTATGCTAAGATGTATGATAATGTTCACGAAAGCCCAGAAGCTCCATCAGACAAGTTAATAGAAGACGATATATGTCTTGATGGATGGTTTATACATCAACGTAAAAAACATGAAAAACAAAAGAAGGCCAACCAAGTGGATGGCATGATAGGCAATGATAAGATTAGAAACGCTGGCGAAGTCTTTGTCATGGCTGAGGATAAACAGGACGCCGGCGAAATATATGATTTAAATGATGGCTTTGCCAGAGGAACCATCAAACAGAGGGAGGCGCAACTGAAGCAAAGTGAGGGCCAAATTAACTTTACTGAATTGGCCGATGTCAAACAAGACATAGAAATTCAGAGGACACAAAAGATAAAAGATCATTATAAAGGAATGAGGTAAGATGAATGATTATAATAGCTTATTAAAGCAATCTCTCGACCTCAAACAGAAAAGAGATGAGAGATACAAGGAAGTTTCAAAAGACCGACTCTTTCAAATAGCTAAGAAAAAGGTTCAAACAACTATGATTGGAGCTTTGGATACTATTGAAAAAAGTTTTGGATTTTTATGGCAGACAGACGGAGAACTAACACAAGAACAAGTTCAACTGAAGTCTATTTTTGAAAATGCTAGATCTGAAATTTTGGATCGTGGCAACACACAGATAAGAAATCTGGAAGCAGAAATATCACATTACGATGTTTCTTGGAAAAGATATACTGTGAATTTACCTATTAG
>Ga0208919_1000482_pt1 | contig 26723 bp, 21 predicted proteins | sample 4_EtaG_FD_184076 | JGI IMG/M metagenome (GOLD analysis project Ga0208919, IMG submission 184076) | Marine viral communities from the Subarctic Pacific Ocean - 4_ETSP_OMZ_AT15127 metaG (SPAdes) (version 3) | ecosystem: Environmental > Aquatic > Marine > Oceanic | place: Pacific Ocean | collected...
GCTCCTCGCAATGACATGTGGTGTGTCATTGCGAACGAAGTGAAGCAATCTCGGGGGTACTGCCACCGCAGGTTGAAATTGCCGCGTCGCTGCGCTCCTAGCAATGACATGTGGTGTGTCATTGCGAACGAAGTGAAGCAATCTCGGGGTGACTGCCACCGCAGGTTGAGATTGCCGCGTCGCTGCGCTCCTCGCAATGACACAGGTTTAGTTAAAATCATCCAGCGCTTCGCGATACTCAATGAAGTCCTCGCGGTGCTGCTCGATTCTTGCCAGCGCCTGCTGATCATTTTCCCGCTCAGCGGCATCCCGAGCGATAGAAAGTTGGCGAATGCCGCGATCGACGCGGCCGGTCAGTTGAAGATACTCTGCGCGGGCTAAATGCCCCCAGCTATCATGCCCACTGCGCCCGGCGGCTTCGGCCAGCAGGTTAAAGACCTGCGGGTTTTCCAGGTTTTGGGAAGTGATGTCGCGCAGCAGGTCATAGGCCGCCTGCGGGTCGCGCTGCAGCTGTGCTTCGGCCAAGATCAGTTGGGCAGGTAGGTAGTTGGGCATAAAACGTAGCAATTGCTGACTGCGCTGAATGGCCTGATCGTAGCGGCCAGCTTCCAGGGCGACGCTAGCCGAAGAGGCGGGCAGCATGGCAAAGTCGGGATGCTCGTTGGCAAGCCTATCCAGTTGCTCCAGGGCGCTATCGGTTTGGCCGTTGCGAGCATCGATCAGTGCCGCTAAGTAGTCCTGAGCGGCTTGTTCGGCGCCTTCCTGAGCAAGGCGCGAAGCAGCTTGCTGCGGCGTATTAGTGTAAATGCTTAGCAGCGCCCGGGCGCGCATCATGTCGTAGAGGGTGTCGCTGGTATATGCATCGGCAACATTGAGCTGGGCAGCGCGGGCTTGTGCGGCGCTTAAACGATTGTCGGTGACCGGGTGGGTCAGCAGGAACTCGAGGGGTGTATCGCCCTGAAGGCGCGCCATACGCTGCATGGCCGAGAACATGCGCACCATTGCCTCGGGGTCATAGCCCGCATCGGCCATGGCCTGAAGACCGATATTGTCGGCTTCCTGCTCAAACAGCCGTGAGTAGCTGAGCTGATCCTGGATCAGCGCCGCCTGTGAGCCCATGGCGGCCGCCATTCCAGCGTCGCCGCCGCCACTGGCGGCAATCAGCATACCCGCCAGCATGGCCGCCATAGCGGGCAGTTGGGTCTGAGCCGCGCGGGCGCTGCCACGGGCATAGTGGCGTTGGGAGAGGTGGCCCAGCTCGTGAGCTAGCACCGAGACAAAGGCACCTTCATCTTCGGCAAACGCGAATAGCCCAGAGTTGATCCCTACCACGCCGCCTGGGACGGCAAAGGCATTCAGTGACGCGTTATCGACCATCACGGTGATCGTGCGCAGGCCGTTAATATCACTATGCGGGGCCAGTCGGGCAATTAGGCTTTGCAAATAATCATTGGTTATAGGGTCTTGCCACTGGGGGGCTTGGGCACGAAACTGGCGCAACCAGGCGCGGCCCAAGCGGTACTCTTCATTGCTGACGGAGGTAGACGCTGCCCCTAAGCTTGGCAAGCCGTAATCATTGGTAGCAACGCTTGGCGGACTAAACAGTAGGCTGCCACAAGCACAAGCGAACGCACATATCCAGCCTGGGTAAGTGGTACGAAGGGTCGGCATGGCATCCTCATAAATAATAGTTAAGCAAAGTGGTCTGGGTGTGGCATTGGTTAAAAGTGTGACATTGATAAAGACTGGGAAGTGCCGTTAAATCGACAGCCTAGTGAAATCAATCGCTAAAGACAGTTTATGCCGCAGCGTTTATTAAACAATGTTTATGCAACGACGTGTATAAATCTACGCCGTGAAATAGGCAGGTCATCTTGAGGGAGTATGTATGTCTGAGCAAACCGGGGGCTTTCAACCCGACACGGTGCTTGACGCTTGTGGGCTGCACTGCCCATTGCCACTGCTAAAAGCTAAGCAGGCCCTGTCAGGCTTGGCGGCAGGCCAGTTGCTTGAAGTACGTTCAACGGATGCTGGGTCGTGGCGGGATATGGCATCGTTTACCGATCAGAGTGCGCATGCCCTTGAGGGACGGGAACAGCGCGGCGATGTTTATGTGTATTGGATTAGAAAAGCGGGAGATGCGCACTCATGACCCTGCGCACGATTCTGAAAAGCTGGGTTGAGCGCTACTTCTCGGATGAGGAAGCACTCATCCTACTGGTAGTACTGGTGGCGGGTTTCGCCGCGATCATCTGGTTTGGTCGCATGTTGGCGCCATTTTTTACCGCACTGGTGATCGCGTTTCTGTTGCAGGGCGTAGTAAGCGCGTTTACCCGGCGGGGGGTGCCGCATTTGCTGGCGGTGATCCTGGTCTTTTTAGCCTTTATCAGTGTGCTGCTCACCCTGGCGTTTATTCTTATGCCGTTGATCTGGAACCAGCTAGTGGGGCTGGTGCAGGAGACGCCGCGGATGTTCGCCAGTGGCCAGGGCTGGTTGGATGAACTGCAGGCGCGCTACCCGAACATTATTACGCCGGATCAGATGCAGAGCTGGATAGGCGTAGCAAGCCGCGAGATTAGCCAGCTAGGCCAGCGCGCCTTAACGCTTTCACTGGCCTCGCTCGGCAATATCATGTCGCTGATTATTTACCTGGTGCTGGTGCCGATACTGGTGTTCTTTATGCTCAAGGATCGCGACGTGTTGGTCGGTTTTATTCTTTCGCTGCTGCCCCAAAAGCGTACGCTGCTATCGCGTATTTGGCGCGAAATGGACGATCAGATTGCCAACTATATCCGCGGCAAATTTATTGAAATCATCATCGTTGGCACCGTGGCGTTCTTTACCTTTGCGTTCTTTGGCTTACCGTATACAGCGCTGCTAGCGGTGTTGGTCGGCCTTTCGGTGTTAGTGCCTTATATCGGTGCTGCGGTGGCTACACTACCGGTCGCCGCGGTAGCGGGGTTCTATTTTGGTCTTAGTGAAGATTTTGTCTATGTGCTGGTGGCTTATGGCGTGATTCAAGCCCTGGATGGCAACGTATTGGCACCGGTATTGTTCTCTGAGACCAATAATATTCATCCGGTTTCGATTATTGTGGCGGTACTGTTCTTCGGTGGGATTTGGGGCTTCTGGGGGATCTTCTTTGCGATTCCCTTGGCAACACTGCTCAAGGCATTGATTTACGCCTGGCCACGTAGCATGCATGAGCGGGAGGAGCGTCGGAGTATACCAGCCACAGCTAGCCAGGAAGCCGAATAGCGCTCACCCACTGCCCGCGCAAGTGAATCAGTACGGGCAGTGGGCTGAACTGAAATAGAGCCCTGGTTGAGATAGAGCTCTGGTTGAGTTAGTTGGAAGCGTTCAGCTTTTCAGCCGCAGCAAGTACTTCTTCCGCGTGGCCAGGTACTTTAACGCCGCGCCATTCGTTGGCTAGCTTGCCCTCCTTATCAATCAGGAAGGTGCTGCGTTCGATGCCCAGGTGCTCCTTGCCGTACATTTTCTTGAGCTTGATAACATCAAATAGCGTGCAGATGTTTTCGTCTTTATCTGAAATAAGGTCGAAATTAAAATCCTGTTTGGCCTTAAAATTCTCCTGGGCGCGCAAGCCATCTCGAGAAACACCAAGAATGACCGTATTAGCGGCATCGAAGGCGGGGTTGCGGTCACGGAAGTCACCGCCCTCGGTGGTGCAGCCAGGTGTACTGGCTTTGGGATAAAAGTATATGACCACTTGTTTGCCACGCATTTCCGACAGTGTCACGGTGGTATCACCCGTGGCAGTGGCGGAGAAGTCAGCAACGGGTTGACCAATTTCAACAGGCATAAGGCATCCTTTTAAGGGTGGGTGTTAATATTGCTTGTTACGCGTGATTACACGTAAGCCAGCGGCCGTTGTCAAAGCTCAAAACAGGGTGACGACAAACTCACACCGCTTTACGCTGTACAGGCTCGAATCGCCTGAGTACCATTTGGCCTCTGTGCGGTGTCGGCGCTTGATGCAAAATAGCGTGATCGCGCTCGGTTTTGAAAAAAACTCTCGTATTCAAAAACACAGATAGTTGATATCACAATTTGGCTGGTGAGGAATAAACGGATGATCACAGGCAGCATCGTCGCCCTGGCGACGCCTATGAAGGTCAATGGCGACATCGACTGGGAGGCGCTTCGTCGTCTGGTGAACTTCCATCTCGAAAATGGCACCGATGCCATTGTCGCCGCTGGCACCACGGGCGAACCGACTACCATGTCGTTTGCGGAGCACTTTGACGTGATTCGTAGCGTGGTGGAAGAGGTCAATGGCCGTATACCGGTCATAGCCGGTACCGGCTCGAACAACACCACCGAAGCAGTGGAGTTGACCCGCTACGCGAAAGAGGTGGGTGCAGATTACTGTCTGACGGTGGCTCCCTACTACAACAAGCCTACTCAGGAAGGCCTGTTTCAGCACTTCAAGGCCACCGCCGAGGCCAGCGACCTGCCGGTCATTCTTTACAATGTGCCTAGCCGCACCTGCTCGGATATCTATAACGAGACCGTGTTACGTCTGGCCGAAGTTGATAATATTATCGGTTTAAAAGACGCCACGGGGAACCTAGAGCGTGCTGAAGATCTAATTACTCGCCTAAAGGGCAGTGGCTTTATGCTCTACTCCGGCGACGATGCGACTGCCTGCGATTTTATGTTGATGGGGGGGCATGGCGATATCTCAGTAACCGCCAACGTTGCTCCTCGGGCGATGCATGAGCTTTGCACGGCAGCCGTCGCCGGTGATGCCGATAAGGCACACCAGATTAATACGCGTTTGATGCCGCTGCACACCAATCTGGGTATAGAGTCGAATCCTATTCCGGTGAAGTGGGCGCTGAATCGTATGGGGTACGCGGACGCGGGTATTCGCTTACCGTTAACCTGGCTGTCGGAAAAGTACCACGCCACAGTGAGCGAAGCGCTTCAGCTGGCGGGCGTCGTAGAGGAGTAACCCGACGCAATACCCTTTGCTACCCAGCTCATCTACCGCTGAGCTGGGTACCTGATTTGTTGACTTAAGGTGGCTTGATGAGCTCTGTGCTTGAAATACGTGCGCTTAAATGGGTTCCGCTGGCACTCGCAGCGGCTGTCGCGCTCTCTGGTTGTGCGCGGGATGGTTTTTACCACGACCGTAACCTGGACTACACCGAGGCCGCACCAGCGCCGCCTTTGGTGCTGCCAGAGACCCGCAATACCCAACGCTACCGTGATGCGCTGCCGGTTCCTCAAGCCGCCACCCAAGGGACACGGCTTGACGAAGCGGCAGAAATTCGTCCACCTCAGTCATTGGCGATTGGTAGTGGGATGGAGCCTGAGTATGTCGAGCGTCGCGAAGTGGGCGATCAAACCTGGCTAGTGGTGGCCGCCGATACCGGTACGGTGTGGCCGCAGTTGGAAGAGTTTGTACGTACTCGTCAGTTGGAAGTGCTGCAGAGTAGCGCTTCCCAGGGCGTTATCGTCACGCCCCAGGCGGAAATTCGCCTGCAAAGTGCACTACGCGCAGGTAGCAGCGAAGTTCGCTGCGAGCGCGGCGGGCAAACCATGGCGAGCTGTCTCGATGCGCTAGAGAGCCATTTAAGCGCGCGCAGTGCATCTGCCAGCGTCTCCTCTTCCTGGACGGCTCAGCGTCTGACCGATGAGCAGACATTGCAGATCCGCCAGCAGGGCGACGAATGGGAAGTGGTTATTCCACAGCCGGTTGATCGAGTATGGGCCGAGCTGAACCACTATCTTGAGCTGGATTTTGCCCAGGAAGGCCAGCGAGATTTGCTCGCCGCCGACCCCGCCAGTCATGAGTTTATGGTTGAGTACATGACTGAAACCGAGCGTAACCGCAACCCGCTGCAAATCGTCTTCAGCCCAGATGTGCGCAAAATGTCCCAGCAGATCCGTCTTGCCCTGCAGCCTAACGGCGACCAGACGATTCTGCGTGCCATCAATGCCAGCGAGCGGGCATTCAGCGCAGATGATCAGCGCGAGCTGCTTGAGCGTGTCTCCGGCTATTTACGTTAATTTGTTGACCCTTCACCCCTTACGGAGCCCCCATGGAAAAGCGCCAAGAACTCTACGCCGGTAAGGCGAAATCTGTGTATACCACCGACGATCCGGATTTGTTGGTGCTCAATTTTCGTGATGACACCAGCGCCTTTGATGGCAAAAAAGTGGAGTCGCTGGCCCGCAAGGGAATGGTCAATAACATCTTTAACGCCTTCATTATGGAGCGGCTGCAGGAAGCGGGTATTCCTACCCACTTCGAAAAGCAGCTATCCAATACTGAGAGTCTGGTCAAGAAGATGCAGATGATCCCGGTGGAGTGCGTGGTGCGCAACATCGCCGCGGGTGGCTTGGTAAAACGGCTCGGTGTAGAAGAGGGGATTGCCCTTACGCCACCTACCTTTGAATTGTTCCTGAAGAACGATGAGAAGGGCGACCCGATGATCAATGAGTCGCTGGCGGAGACCTTCGGTTGGGCAACGCCTGAGCAGTTAGCCAAGATGAAAGCGCTAACCTTCAAGGTTAACCATATCCTCAAAGCGCTGTTTGCTGAGGGCGATATGCTGCTGGTGGATTACAAACTTGAGTTTGGTGTATTCAAAGGCGAGGTGGTGCTGGGAGATGAGTTCTCTCCAGATGGTTGCCGCCTTTGGGACGCCAACACCCGTGAAAAGCTCGATAAAGATCGCTTCCGTCAGGGATTGGGCGGTGTGATCGAGGCGTATGAGGAAGTTGGCCGCCGCTTGGGCATTACCTTCCCTGCCTGATAACGCCAGGCTTTTGCCATTATTCGGCGTAAGGTTCGATAGCCATCACCTCTAAGGTGGTGGCTTCGCCTTTCTGGCGAGGGCAAAACTTAACGTCCACATCGCGCAGGCGTACGCCGTAAAGGCGCTCAGACTCCCTATCCTTTTGCTTATAAGCGGGCCTTGGGTCTTGGCTTAGCACCTGCTCAATTAATGCCAGTAGGGTGGCACTGTCCTGGCGCTGGGCGAGCGTATCAAGCGCCGTTGGATGAAAGGTGACAGCCAGCAGTGACGGTGTCTCGGGGGCAAATCCGGCCTGTGCGTTAGGATGAGATTCGGCCCACGGCAGATAAGGCTTGATATCGACCACCGGGGTGCCGCTGACTAAGTCGCAGCCCTGGAGCTGCAGGGTAACGCCGTGCTGGGTGTCGATACCGACTAATCTCACCAGTGAGAGCCCCAGGCGGTTAGGGCGGTGGGTGCTGCGACTGGCAAAAACCCCCACCTTTTTATTGCCCCCCAAGCGCGGCGGCCTTACCAGCGGCGACCAGCGCTCAGGGCTTTGATGAAAAATAAAGCTCAGCCACAGGTGGCTGAAGTCTTCCAAACCGCGCACCGCGAGTGGGTCGTTGTAGGGCGCAGTGAGTACAAGCCGGGCATCGGCCGCGGGGGCGAGCCCCGGCTGGCGGGGAATACCGAATTTATCGGGGTAGTCGCTAACCACATGACCAATGGGCGTCAGCGTAAAGTGCTCGCTGTTAGGGGCATCGTCCATCACACTGCCTTCTGCTGGGGTTGATTCGCGTAGAATTGATCCAAGTAGTATAAAGCAGGCCAATGGCTTAAGCGTGACCAAATGGGGCGTGATCGAATGTGTCTTGATCAAATGATAGCTGAACAGCTCAGAGGTGACGCATGACCAATACCGAGGAGCAGCAAGCGCCAACCAGTACGCGAATAACCTATCGCGCGGCGCTAGCACGGGATGCCGCCGACCAAGCGGAAGTGTTTTATCACGCTGTTATGCAGGGAGCGGCCACGCATTACACGCTGGATGAGCGGCGTGCGTGGGCCAATGCGTTGCCCCGCGAAGGCAGTGCATGGGGAGTGCGCCAAGCGCTCTACACAACCCTAGTGGCTACCTGTGATGGTCGCTGCGTGGGGTTCCTGGAGTTGGATTTAGTCGCTGGGCGGGTTGAAACACTCTACGTATGGCCCTCATTAGCCGGTCGCGGTATCGGTACCACGCTGCTGGTACATGCCGAACGGCTGCTGCTTGAGCAGGGAAAGGGGCAAATCGAGATAGAGGCGAGTTCAATGCTCTATGAGCGCCTGCTGCGCCGTGGTTGGAAAAACCACGGCGAGGAGTGGGTCGAGCGAAGCGGGGAGCGACTGCTGCGTTATAAACTTTCCAAATCGCTTAATGCTGTTGAAACCTAATCATCAAACGCTATAGCTGCGGGTAATGCGCATGGAAAGATCGATCGAGGCGATGTCCTTGGTCAGTGCGCCGCTCGATATACAGTCAACACCGGTATCGGCAATTGCCCGCAGGGTGGCAGCATCCACATTGCCTGAAGCTTCCAGGGTGGCTCGGCCGCCGTTAATTTCCACGGCAACGTGCAGGTCTTCGATGGCGAAATTGTCGAGCATGACAATATCAGCTCCCGCGGCCAATGCCTGATCCAACTCTTCAAAGGTTTCTACCTCGACTTCCACGGGCAGGTCGTTGGCTAACTTGCGCGCTTGCGCAACCGCCGCTTGAATGCCTCCACAGGCGGCAATATGGTTCTCTTTGATCAAAAACGCGTCCCATAGGCCAATGCGGTGGTTGTGGCCGCCGCCGCAGGTGACCGCATATTTCTGCGCCAAGCGCATGCCGGGCAGCGTTTTACGCGTATCAAGCAGGCGAACGCCGGTGCCTTCAATCAGGTCGACATATGCGCGGGTGGCGGTGGCGGTGGCAGACAGCGTTTGCAATACGTTAAGCGCCGCTCGCTCGCCGGTAAGCAGGACACGGGCGGGGCCTTCCAGGGTTAAGAAACACTGCTCAGCCTCTAGCTTATCGCCGTCAGCGGCGTGCCAGGTCAGACTTACCCGACTATCCAAGCGGCGAAACAGCTCATCTACCCAGGGTGCTCCGCACAGTATGGCGGCTTCACGGGTAATAACGTCGGCGCTGGCCCACTGGTGTTCAGGGATCAATTGCGCGGTAATATCACCCGGGCCAACGTCTTCTGACAGCAAGCGGGCGGCGCTGGCGCGGATTTCTTCAGCAAGAGCGGATTGATAATGCATGGCCGTGGATTCCCTGAACGTCGTCTTCGATGACGGGCATTGTAGTGAAAAACAGCGGTGAAGGTGAAAGAGAACAGAGAAAGAGAGCGCTAACGTAAAGGAGCCCTTGCCAGTGGAAAATAAACAACCCCTTGACGGGTGGTGGGAAAGCGCGCGTAAAGTCGTTTCACCGAACTGTGACCCTCGGCCCACCGGTGAGGTGTCGTTGCTAGTGATTCATGCGATCAGTCTTCCGCCTGGTCAGTTTAGTGGTAATGCTATTGAAGCGCTATTTACCAATCAATTGGCGGTAGACGAACATCCATTTTTCGCCGAAATTGCCCACTTAAGAGTCTCCGCACACCTGCTTATCCGTCGCGATGGTGAGTGCGTGCAGTTTGTTGATACAGATCAGCGTGCTTGGCATGCTGGGCGCTCCAACTGGTGGGATGCTCGCCAGCTAAGCTGGCGAAAGGCGCTCAACGATTTCTCGGTGGGGATTGAACTTGAAGGGGATGACGTTACCCCCTATCGCAAAGCACAGTATGACACTCTGGTGGAAGCAGTGGTGTGGCTAATGGCGCGCAACCCTCAGCTAGATAGCAGTCGTATTACCAGCCATGCCCATGTGGCGCCGCTGCGCAAAACGGATCCTGGTCCGGCGTTTGATTGGGCGTATTTCCAGCAACTGCTGACATCGCGTGTTGAGCGTTAGCGGTTCGATTACGTTTTTCCCCGTGTGCTAAGTATTTCACTAATAACGCAATAAAACGGTAGTTTAATTACATCGGATGACTATTTGGTCGCAATGGCAAATGCTCTATGAATTGCTTATGTTGCAGTGCAATAGTTTGTTTTCGATAGGCTTTTCCGCTGCGACGGAATTGGCAGCGTGGCGACTTTGAGGTATCTTCGCCTATACAAAAGGCTAACTTCTAAGAGAATTGTGTAGCTTTACTACATCAATAGTTACGTAGCTTGTTGAATGTAGAGCTAAAACCCCTATCCGGCGTTTAATCACCGGCTGAATGTTGGCGCGTGGTGTAGTGCCACGCCGCCGCCCCAGGCCCTTCAGGGTAGCGGGGATTTTTGTCATTTATCGTCATTCGGAGAGACCTCTATGAGTCTGGAGACAAGAGAAGATCTCGATCCGATCGAAACCACGGAATGGATTGATTCCCTGGAATCGGTATTGGATCGTGAGGGCGAAGATCGTGCCCGCTACCTGATGACCCGCCTGGCGGATCGCCTGCGCCGGGACGGCATGAAGGTGCCCTTCTCGGTGACGACCCCGCACCGTAATACGATCCCGGTTCACCGCGAAGCACCGATGCCTGGCGACCTGTTCATGGAGCGCCGTATCCGCTCCTTGATCCGTTACAACGCCATTGCCCAGGTGATTCGTAATAACCGCGCCAAGCCGGGCCTGGGTGGTCACATTGCCAGTTTTATGTCCTCGGCCACCCTGTATGACGTGGGCTTTAACCACTTCTTCCGCGCCCCTCAGGGCGATTTTGCCGGTGACCTGATTTATATCCAGGGCCACGTAGCACCGGGCATCTACGCACGTTCCTATTTGGAAGGGCGTCTATCGGAAGAGCAGATGGACAGGTTCCGCCAGGAAGTCGATGGCGATGGCCTCTCGTCCTACCCGCACCCGTGGTTAATGCCGGACTACTGGCAGTTCCCCACGGTCTCCATGGGGCTTGGCCCGATTCAAGCGATCTATCAAGCGCACGTGATGAAGTACCTGCATCACCGTGAGCTGAAGGATATGTATGACCGCAAGATCTGGTGCTTCATGGGCGACGGCGAGTGTGACGAGCCGGAATCCCTGGGCGCCATTTCACTGGCGGGGCGCGAAAATCTCGACAACCTGATCTTCGTCATCAACTGCAACCTTCAGCGCCTTGACGGCCCGGTACGCGGCAACTCGCGGGTGATGGACGAATTCGAAGGCGTCTTCCGTGGCGCGGGCTGGAACGTGATCAAGGTCGTCTGGGGGCGTCACTGGGATCCGCTGTTCGAGAAGGATAAGAAAGGCATCCTTCAGAAACGCATGGACGAAGCGGTCGACGGCGAGTACCAGAACTACAAAGCCAACGGCGGCGCTTACACCCGTGAGCACTTCTTTGGCAAATATCCAGAAACCGAGGCGATGGTCAAAGACCTCTCCGACGAAGATATCTGGAAGCTCAACCGCGGTGGCCACGATCCGTTCAAGGTTTACGCGGCGTATAACGAGGCGGTTAACACCTCCAACGGCAAGCCCACGGTCATCCTGGCGCACACCGTTAAAGGTTACGGTATGGGTAGCGGCGATGGCGAAGCGGCCAACGAAGCGCACCAGGTCAAGAGCATGGAGTATGAAGCGCTCAAGACCTTCCGCGATCGCTTCGGTATTCCGTTAACCGACGAGCAGCTCAAAGACGTGCCGTACTACAAGCCGGAAGACGACTCTCCCGAGCTCAAGTACATGCACCTGCAGCGCGAGCGTCTGGGCGGCTACTTACCCAGCCGTCAAAGCGACTTCGAGGCGCTGGAGATCCCCAGCCTCGAAGACAAGACCTTTGCCTCGCAAATGGGCGGCTCGAAGGGGCGTGAAGTCTCGACCACCATGGCGTTTGTGCGGGTGCTTAACGGCTTGGTCAAAGATAAGACGCTGGGCAAGAAGGTGGTGCCGATTATCCCTGACGAAGCGCGTACCTTCGGTATGGAAGGCATGTTCCGTCAGTTGGGTATCTACACCTCGGAAGGTCAGAAGTACGAGCCGGTGGATAAAGGCCAGATCATGTTCTACCGCGAGGATCAGAAAGGTCAGATTCTCGAAGAGGGCATTACCGAAGCAGGCGCCATGTCGGCCTGGATCGCCGCGGCGACCTCCTATAGCAACAACAACGTCACGCTGCTGCCGTTCTACATCTACTACTCGATGTTTGGCTTCCAGCGCATTGGCGATCTGGCCTGGGCGGCGGGTGACCTGCAAGCCCGTGGCTTTATGGTCGGCGGCACCGCAGGGCGCACCACGCTTAACGGCGAAGGTCTGCAGCACCAGGATGGTCACAGCCTGATTCAGGCCTCCACCATCCCCAACTGCCGCAGCTACGACCCGACCTATGCCCATGAAGTCGCCGTGATTCTGCAGGATGGCCTGAAGCGCATGTTCACCGACAAGGAGAACTGCTTCTACTACCTGACGGTGATGAACGAGAACTACGAGCACCCTGCGCTGGAAAACGTGCCCGCCGACGATATCGTTAAAGGCATGTACCTACTGCGCGAAACCAAGGGTGACAAGGGCCGCGTTCAACTGCTGGGCTCTGGCACCATTCTGCGCGAAGTGGAAGCTGCCGCTGAGTTACTTGAGAACGATTGGGGCATCGGCGCCGACATCTGGAGCGTGACCAGCTTTAACGAGCTGCGTCGTGAAGCGCTGCTGCTGGATCGTGAAGCCTTCCTGAACCCAGACGCCGAGGCCAACAAGCCTCACGTCACACAGTGCCTGGAAGGGCGCGACGGCCCGGTGATCGCGTCGACCGACTACATGAAGCTGTATGCCGATCAAGTGCGTGCCTGGGTACCGGGTGACTACACTGTACTGGGTACCGATGGCTTTGGCCGTTCAGACACCCGCGAGAAGCTGCGCTACTTCTTCGAAGTAGATCGCTACTTCGTGACCGTGGCGGCGCTACGTGCGCTGGCTGAGCGTGGCGAGATTGATCGCAAGCAGGTTGGTGAAGCGCTTAAGAAGTACGGCATTGATGCCCATAAGCCTAACCCGCTGACTAGCTAAACCGCTGACCGGTGGGCGGTGGCCCACCGGCTCGATCCGATTTGGAAGGAGCGCGACCTTGAGTAGCGAAATCATCAAAGTTCCCGATATCGGTGGCGATACCGATGTCGAAATCATCGAGATTGCGGTGTCAGAAGGCGACGTCATTGAAGCGGAAGACACCCTAATCACGCTGGAATCCGACAAAGCCAGCATGGACGTACCGGCCCCGAAAGGCGGCAAGGTACTCAAAGTGCTGGTCAAAGAAGGCGATAGCGTCTCGGAAGGTGACGATATCGTTGAGCTGGAAGTCGAAGGTGGCGGCGACGAGAAACAAGAGAGCTCGTCTGACAGCCAGCCTGAAGAGGCCCCAGCGAAGCAAGAAAAACCCAAAGAGCCGTCTCAAGAGCAGAAGCCCGCAGCTAAAAAGGCCGCCGGCGGTAAGCAGACGGTGGATATCAAAGTGCCTGATCTCGGCGGCTCGGACAGCGTCGAAATTATCGAAGTCGCGGTCAGCGAAGGCGATGAGATTGAGGCCGAAGACACCTTGATCACGTTGGAGTCTGACAAAGCCTCCATGGACGTGCCCAGCCCCCATAGCGGTAAGATCGTCAGTTTTACCGTGAAAGAGGGTGACACCGTCTCTGAAGGCGATGTCATCGGCCAGATGGAGATCGTCGGCGAGGGCGGCGACAGCGAAGACGCACCGGAAGAGAGCTCTTCTCCAAAACCGTCCTCTAGCCAAGCCAGTAGCGAGCCGGAAGAAACGGCTGAAGATGATCAGGAAGAGGCCGCTAGCGGCGAGCCGGAGCGCAAAGAGATTCGCGTACCGGATCTTTCTGGCTCCTCTGATGTGCCGATTATCGAGATCGGCGTAGCGGCAGGTGACGAAGTCAACGAAGAAGACCCGTTGATCACCCTAGAGTCTGATAAAGCCTCTATGGACGTGCCCAGCCCCTACAAAGGCAAGCTTCTTGAGCTGACCGTTAAAGAGGGCGACACCGTCTCTGAAGGCGATGTGATCGGCTATATGGAAGTGGCGGGTGCCAAAAAAGCGGCACCGAAAAAGGCCGCACCAGAAAAAGCCTCGCAGAGCAGTGACAGCAAGGACAGCGCTAAACCGTCTGAATCTCCGGCCGGTACCCCCAGCCCGGAAGCACAGATGGCTGCCCATAAGCCCCGGGATGGCAAGCTGGTGCACGCCGGCCCTGCGGTACGCATGCTGGCTCGTGAACTAGGCGTCGACTTGGGACTCGTTAAACCCAGCGGCCCGAAAGATCGCGTGCTCAAAGAGGACGTACAGTCCTATGTGAAGCAGGCGATTGCCAATCAGGGTAAAGCCCAGCCAGGTGCGGCAGCCGCGGCTACTGGCGGCGCGGGTATTCCGCCCATTCCGGAAGTCGACTTCAGCCAGTTTGGTGAAGTGGAAGAGAAGCCGATGGGGCGTCTGCTCAAGATGGGCGCGACCAACCTGCATCGTAGCTGGCTCAATGTGCCCCACGTTACGCAATTCGACGAAGCGGACATCACCGAGCTGGAAGCTTTCCGCAAGGCGATGAAGGCGGAAGCGGAAGCCCAGGGCGCCAAGCTAACGCCGCTGCCGTTTATGGTCAAAGCCTGTGCCTTTGCGCTGCGTAAATTCCCGCAGTTCAATGTCAGTCTGAAGGGTGACGGTGAAACCCTGGTATGGAAGAACTACGTCCATATCGGTATTGCCGTGGATACGCCTGACGGTCTGATGGTGCCAGTAGTGCGCAACGCCGATAACAAATCCTTGATCGAGATTGCCAAGGAGATGGCGGAGCTAGGCAAGAAAGCCCAGACCAAAAAGCTCAAGCGTGACGAGATGACCGGTGGCTGCTTCACCATTTCGAGCCTCGGTTCGATTGGTGGCACGGCGTTTACACCGATCGTTAACGCGCCGGAAGTGGCTATTCTGGGCGTGTCCAAAGCGCAGATGAAGCCGGTTTGGGATGGGAGTGCCTTCCAGCCGCGCCTGATGATGCCGCTGTCGCTCTCCTACGATCACCGTGCGATCAACGGCGCCGATGCGGCACGCTTTACCGCCTTCCTGGCCGATGTGCTCACCGACATTCGTCGCTTACTGCTGTAATTGGTAGCGATGTGCTTTCACAAGCGGCGCCCCTAGGGGCGCCGCTTGTGTTTACTAAACGTAAATGCTGCCTAAACCTCTCGCAGGGCGACCAAAGTGGTAGATTTAGGGCATTTGGCTGTTTTAATTTAAAAAAATTGAAACAAAAGCGGGTTTCTCAGGCTTTTGGGGAGTTGTGTCGCTTGAGAGGCGCGGTTATTGTCAGTTAACAGAATTCACATACTCATTTTTCGAACTCTTTTTTCATACCAAGAACTTCAAGGAGCAGTGCCATGCGTTTAATCCTGTTGGGTGCCCCCGGCGCGGGGAAGGGGACTCAAGCTCAGTTTATTTGTGAGCAATTTAAGATTCCTCAGATTTCCACCGGGGATATGCTGCGCACGGCCATTAAAGATGGCACTGAGCTGGGCTTGAAAGTAAAAGAGATCATGAACAGTGGTGGCCTGGTGTCCGACGACATCATCATTGACTTGGTCAAAGAGCGCATCAGTCAGCCTGACTGCGAAAATGGCTTTCTGTTCGATGGTTTCCCACGCACGATCCCCCAGGCCGACGCCATGAAAGAGGGCGGCGTTAAGCTAGATCACGTGGTGGAAATTGCCGTACCCGATGAAGAGATCGTCAGTCGATTGGCGGGACGCCGTGTGCACCAAGCATCGGGCCGGGTTTATCACGTTGAGCACAATCCGCCCAAAGAGCCAGGCAAGGATGATGTGACCGGTGAAACGCTTATTCAGCGTGAAGATGACCAAGAGTCCACGGTGCGTAATCGCCTATCCGTTTACCACGATCAAACGGCCCCGCTGGTCGATTACTATCAGCAGTGGGCCAAGCAGGATCCCCAGAGCGCGCCCCAGTACCACCGCATTGAAGGCGTTGGCAGTGTGACGGATATTACCCGCCAGGTTAAAGAAGCCCTTAGCTGATAAGAGCCCTCAGTTGATAATAACCTTTAGCTGATTTTACGCCTTTGCCGATGGCCCGCCTAATGCGGGTCATCGTCGTATTGGCGTGACAAAGGTATAATGCCGCAACCTTTCTTTCGAGTGGCCACTTGCTATGCCGTTACATCTGCTTGCCCTGGACGCCTCTTCAAGCGCCTGTTCTGCAGCCTTACTGCGCCAGGGTGATTCGGGCACTGAGTGCCTGGCGCGCTTCGAGATGACGCCCCGCGCCCATACCCGCAGGCTGCTGCCGATGGTGGACGAAGTGCTTGCCGAAGCGCAGGTAACCCCTTCCCAGCTTGATGCCGTTGCGTTTGGCCGGGGGCCGGGTTCGTTTACCGGACTGCGTATCGCGGCGGGGGCAGCCCAGGGGTTGGCGTTTGGTTTGGACTGCCCGTTGCTGGGGGTGTCTACTTTAGAGGCGCTGGCCCTTCAGGCCCATCGTCGCTATCACCTCCGCCACGTGGTGACTGCCTTAGATGCCCGCATGGGCGAGGTGTACGCCGCGACGTGGCACTGCCTAAAAGACACTATTACTCCGATGAGCGCCGAGGCGGTGCTGGCCCCTGAGTCGCTGCGTCTGCCAGGCGACGAAACCGACTGGGTAGGTGTAGGCAGCGGCTTTACGCTGTGGGAGCGCTTCACTGTCGATGTACAGCTTAGCATGCCCCAGCACTTGGATGATTTAGAGCCCCGCGCCGAAGAGATGGCGTGGCTGGCGGCGCGTGATTTTGCCGCTGGGTTGGGGCAGGCCGCGCACTTGGTTCAGCCGGTTTATCTGCGCAACGACGTTGCCTGGAAAAAGCCCGCATGAGCGATGTTGAGGCCGATGTTGAGAGCATCGTTCTGCCTGACGGCCTGCGCTTGGTGCAGGGCGATGAGGGGTTGGCGCTGGTCGGTGATGAAAAACGCTACGGCAAGCCGCTCAGCGTTGATTTTGTGGCGGGCAAAGCGGCCCATCGGCGCCGCTTTGGTGGTGGGCGTGGTCAGCTGGTCGCAAAGGCCTGTGGGCTTTCCAAGGGCGTGACGCCCTGCATCGTTGATGCTACGGCAGGGTTGGGGCGGGATGCGTTTGTATTGGCCAGCCTAGGTGCCCAGGTGTTGTTAATTGAGCGGGTTGCAGCGATTGCAGCGCTGCTGGAGGATGGCCTGAAACGTGCCTCCAGGCATAGCGATACAGTGGATATTGTTGCCCGCATGACACTGCGTCATGGGGATGCGGCTCAATTCCTGGCTGAATTGGTTGCCAGTGCTCACTTTTCACCGCAGGTGATACACCTGGATCCGATGTTTCCCCATCGTGAGAAATCAGCGTTGGTGAAAAAAGAGATGCGTCTGTTCCGCGAGTTGGCTGGTGATGATAACGATGCCCCGCGATTACTAGAAGCGGCGTTGGATGTGGCCACTCATCGCGTGGTGGTTAAGCGCCCCCGTAAGGCGCCGCCTATTGCGGGGCCAGTGCCGCAACATACCCTTGAGGGTAAAACCAGCCGCTACGATCTGTATGTACATCGCTCATTAGCACGGTAGCTCGTTAGTGTACTTATCAGTGGCTAAGCAAGGAGCACCCATGCAGAACGCGTGGCGAGAAGGTAATCGATTTACGCTGCTGCCGGAGGCCTCACGCTTTCTGCCCGCTATGTTTGAAGCGGTGCATAATGCGCGGCACTATGTGCTGGTAGAGCTCTACTTGATGGAATCAGGGGAGCTTGCAGATCAAGTCATTGAGGTATTGACTGATGCAGCGCAGCGCGGTGTTCGCGTCTGTTTACTGCTGGATGGCTATGGCTCGATGGGCCTCTCCGGGAGTGATCGCCAGCGCCTGAAGCAGGGCGATGTTCAGCTGCGCTTTTTTAACCCCATTGGTTTCCACTCTTTAGCGCTGAACCTGAGCCGTGACCATCGCAAAATAATGGTTATTGACGGCGAGCTGGCGTTCACCGGTGGCTTTGGCGCGGTGGATGAGTTTTTGAATGCCTGGTACGAAATTGCCCTGCGTATTGAAGGGCCGGTGGTGGCCGATTGGGAACTGCTGTTTCGGCGCCTATGGCATTCGCGGCTGACCCGCGTCGAGAAGGGCGATAGACGCGCGGCGGCTCTCCCAGAGCGTCGTGAGCCTCAGGCGCTTGCCAATGGCGTGCCTGGGCGGGCGATGTCGGCGCGTGGCTATCGTTATCAAGCGATTCGCCACTCATTGCATTATCGGGTCAGCCAGGTAAATGAACGACTCTGGTTATGCACACCCTATTTTGTGCCCACCTTTGCCCTGCGTCGGCGTTTGGTTCGGGCGGCTCGCAGAGGGATAGACGTACGCTTACTGCTACCGGGGGCAAAGCATGATCATCCCAGCGTTCGCTTTGCCGGTCAGCGCTTTTATCACACCATGCTCAAGGCTGGGGTGCGCATTTTTGAGTTTCAGCCGACCTTTATCCACGCTAAATTTGTGCTCGCCGATGAGTGGGTGAGCATTGGTTCGTGTAACTTTGACCACTGGAATCTGCACTGGAACCTAGAGGCAAACCAGGAAGCAATGGATCCGAAGCTCGCGGCGGACGTGCGCGAACTGTTCGAGCGAAACTTTGCCGCCAGCCAGGAGGTAGACGCCGCGGCTTGGGCGGCGCGCCCCTGGAGGCAGCGCGCCCGTGAGTGGATCTATGGCGTGCTGGATGCCATGGTAACGCGGCTTAAATAGTGTCTACGCTAAGTATTTAGCCTAAGCACCTAGCGCTTTTTACCTTTTGCAGGCGTTTTTTTACGCGGTTTGGGTTTGGGCGTTTCCGGTGGCACGCGGTAATGCAGGTAAAGATCCAAAACCAGTTCCGGCAACTGCACTACCAGCGACTCCTGGCGTTCTTGATCTTTAGCCAGCTCGGCCAAGTCCGGCTCATCGTCGAACAGTCCGGAGAGCAGCATAAACGGTAGCAGCAGGGCGGCGGCGGCCTCTTCATCGTCCTGGAACCAAGCGCTCTCGTCGCTGAAGACGCCTTCCATAAAGCCCGCACACCAGTCGCCTATAGGGGTTTCCTCGGCGGGTTCTCCTCCCAACGTTAGTTCAAACGGCAGTTCCGGTAAGCCGCCTTGCTCGAGTACCGCCACCGCGTTGTCGCGTAACAGTGTGAGCAGGGTAATAATCTCATCACGCTCGGCGTCATCGGCGTAGCGAGGCTCACCCTGAAACAGCTCAGTCAGCCACTGGGTCGCCGGTACTTCGCTGGGTGCCACGGCAAGGGCCACTAAAAAGCCATGGGTGGAAATAAGATCCAGGGCGTCTTCATCCACTTGATCCGAGTCAAGGAAGTCGTCCAATCTATCCAACTGCTCATCCTCGAGCAGTGGCTGCGGTGGCGTGTTCGTTTCAGGCGTATCGCTGCGCTCTGCCATGAGTAAAGCCTCGTTAATACAAACGTTCATCAATGGTTACCTATAACGGCTAGTTTATCACTAATGAAGACGTCACCACTGCCTCCTTGGCCTGCCACTGAATTGGCGGCTATGTCGGAAACAGAGTTGCATCAGGCCGCGCGAGTTCGCGTCGAACAAGCGTGGCAGCGCTGCTGTGAAGTGTGCCCAGCGCTGCCAGCCCCAAATGTGTGGTTTAACCTGCGCGGCGCTTCGGCCGGCCAGGCGCATCTTGGCCACGGCGGGTTACGCTTGAACCCGGTGTTACTGAGAGAGAACCGCACGGCGTTTTTTGATGAGGTGATTCCCCACGAAATGGCTCACTGGCTGGTGTTTCATTTGGACAACGGCCCGCGTTTAAAACCCCACGGCCGCGAGTGGAAAACGGTCATGCGCGACCTTTTTGGTTTAGTTCCCAGTGTTACCCATCGGTTTGATATTAAGCAGGCGCAGTCCGCACCTTATCGTTACCAATGCGATTGCCGCTTTCATCAATTTACCCCAAGACGTCATGCTTTAGTGGTAAACGGGCGTCATTATCGTTGCCGACACTGCGCTAAGACCTTGGTCTACAGGCCGGAAGTCGTCTCGTGATTTGTTTATAAATGTTTGTTTTTTAAATAAAAAATGATAATACCAATGTCTAAAGGGAAGCCTGCGCGAGGAGGTTTATGCTAGGGGAACATTAATGGCAGCCGATACGCCCGATAATGGTCAATAAGCCCATAAATAATCGTATCGACTACAGTTTCTTAGAGAGTGCATTTTCACGGACAGAGGCAATTTTATGAGCGATCAACAGAAGGTCTATCCGGTGCGCGACGATTTCGCCGCCAATGCCTGGGCCGATAAAGCCAAATATGAGGCCATGTATCAGCAGTCGATAGACGACCCGGAAGGCTTCTGGGCTGAGCAAGCCAAACGCCTCGACTGGATTAAAGCGCCCAGCAAAATCAAAAACACCTCCTTTGCGCGTGACAATGTCGATATTCGTTGGTTTGAGGATGGCCTGCTTAACGTCAGCGCCAACTGCCTTGACCGCCATCTGGATAAGCGCGGTGACCAGACAGCGATCATTTGGGAAGGCGACAACCCCGATGAGTCCAAACACATTACTTATCGCGAACTCTATGCACGCACGAACCAGCTAGCCAACGCGCTGAAAGAGCTGGGTATCGATAAAGGCGATACCGTTACGCTGTATATGCCTATGATTCCCGAAGCCGCCATGGCTATGTTGGCCTGTTCGCGCATCGGGGCCGTTCACTCGGTTGTCTTTGGTGGCTTCTCGCCGGACGCCGTTGCCCAGCGGGTTATTGGCGCCGACTCCAAGCTGGTGATTACCGCTGATGAGTCGGTGCGCGGTGGTAAGCACGTACCGCTGAAAGAGAACGTGGACGCCGCGCTGACCCGTGACGGCACTGATGTGTGCAAAAACGTCCTGGTGGTGAAGCGCACCGGCGGTGAGATCGAGTGGAAAGAGGGTCGCGATGTCTGGTTTGACGAGCTGGTCGACAAGCAGTCCAACGAGTGTGAACCGGAAGCCATGGGCGCCGAAGACCCGCTATTCATTCTCTACACCTCGGGTTCTACCGGTGCGCCTAAAGGCTTGAAGCACACCACCGGCGGCTACCTGACCTACGCCGCCATGACCCACCAGTACGTGTTTGACTATCAAGAGGGTGAAATCTACTGGTGCACCGCGGACGTTGGCTGGGTTACCGGGCACAGCTATATCGTTTATGGCCCCTTGGCCAACGGTGCGACTACCCTGATGTTTGAGGGCGTGCCCAGCTATCCCACCCATGGCCGTATGGGTGATATCGTTGATAAGCACAACGTTAATATTCTCTATACTGCGCCCACCGCGGTGCGTGCTCTGATGGCCCATGGCGAAAACGTCATGGACTCCAGCAAACGCGATAGCCTGCGGCTGTTGGGCTCCGTGGGCGAACCGATTAACCCGGAGGCCTGGGAGTGGTTCTACCGCGTTATCGGCAACGAAAAATGCCCGATTGTAGATACCTGGTGGCAAACCGAAACCGGCGGCATCATGATTGCGCCGCTGCCGGGCGCTACCCCGCTTAAGCCTGGCTCTGCGACCGTACCGTTTTTCGGTGTGAAGCCCGCGCTGGTCGATAACGAAGGCAATAAATTGGAAGGTGCCACTGAAGGCAACTTGGTCATCCTTGACGCCTGGCCGGGTCAGGCGCGCTCTATTTGGGGTGACCACGAGCGCTATGTTCAGACTTACTTCTCGACCTACGACGGTATGTACTTCACGGGTGACGGCTGTCGCCGCGATGAGGATGGCTACTACTGGATCACCGGACGTGTGGACGACGTGCTGAACGTGTCGGGTCACCGCATGGGCACCGCCGAGATAGAGTCCTCTCTGGTAGCGCACAGCGCCGTTGCAGAAGCAGCCGTTGTTGGTTTCCCGCACGATATTAAGGGACAAGGCATCTATATCTATGTCACCCTGAGTGACGGTATCGAGGCGACAGACGAACTCAAAAAAGAGTTGACCCAGTGGGTGCGCAAAGATATTGGCCCGATTGCTTCGCCGGATGTCATCCAGTGGGCGCCAGGTTTGCCGAAAACCCGCTCGGGTAAAATCATGCGCCGCATTTTGCGCAAGATTGCCGCCAATGAGTGTGATGGTTTGGGTGATACCAGTACGCTGGCCGACCCGTCGGTGGTCGATGAGCTGATTGAGCATCGCGCCAACCAATAATGGCGACAACGCGATAGGCTGTTTAGCCCAATAGAGCTTGTGTGCCGACTCAAAGCCGTGCCGACCTGAGTAGGTCGGCACGGTTGTGTTTATAGAGGCGCGTTTATAGATAAGCGTTTATGGACACGTGTTTCACTTGTGTGAACGATCTATTATAAATTGTGCATGTGATGCTTGGGCATGATGAAGCCCATGGGGTACCATGCTTCACAACCGTAAGAGCCTAGCGTCGCGGCGGCAGACAACCCCGCTGCTCGAGGAACCGGAGGAATATCCATGGCAGTAGCTCATAAGTTTATCGTCGCTGACGATCACCCGCTGTTTCGTGCAGCGCTGACCCAAGCGTTACGCCAGTTGGCCCCCCAGGCGGAAATTGTCGAAGCGGACACCATGGAAGCCACCACTGACGTGGTGAATCGCCACCCAGATGCCGATTTGATTCTGCTGGATCTGCATATGCCGGGAGCCCATGGCTTCTCTGGTTTAATCCAACTGCGTGGTCAAATGCCTGATATCCCCGTTGCGGTAGTGTCTGGTAGTGATGAACCCTACGTGGTTCGTCGTGCTATTGACTACGGCGCGTCGGGTTTTATCCCTAAATCATCGTCTCTACAACTAATTGCTGAAGCCGTCGGCGAAATTCTGCAGGGCGAGGTGTGGTTACCTGAGGCGTTGGCCAACGTGCTGGAAGAGACCAGCGAAGAGGAGTCGCGTTTTGCCGAGGCGATTGCTTCGCTAACGCCCCAGCAATTCCGCGTCTTGAATATGCTGACCGAAGGCCTGCTGAATAAACAGATCGCTTATGAACTGAGCGTCTCTGAAGCCACGATCAAAGCCCACGTGACCGCGATTCTACGCAAGCTGGGCGTACACTCACGTACCCAGGCGGTTATCGCGGCTCAGAAGCTTGAAGTCGAGCCGCCGAAAGTCGTTTCCTAAGCAAGTAGCAAGCAACGACTGTGTTAACCGCGGCGCGCTTAGCGCGCCGCCCGGTTGGCCTGCAACGTGCGCGTCAGTAGCGCCCGTAGTGCCGCCGGTTTAACGGGCTTCAGCAGCAGTTGATAGCCCGCCCGCTTGATCTCTTCAGCCACCGCTTCGGTACGGTCAGCGGTAATCACAATCCCTGGTACCGCCCCCTCAAAACGTTCGCTGAGTGCTTCCAGCGCCATTAAGCCGGTGACTTCGTTATCCAGGTGGTAGTCCGCCAGAATAGCGTCAGGGTCGCCATCCATATTGCGTAGGATCGATTTGGCCCCGCCGATACTGGTGGCGGTAAACACCTCGCAGCCCCAGCCGCTAAGCATGGCGGTCATGCCTTCCAGAATTAGCGTCTCGTTATCGATGCATACAATCCGCGTACCGCTCAGCTTATGGCTGCCGCGCCGCGCATGCGGCTCAAGCTCGGTGCTGGTTGACTCGTGGGCGGTGACAATCGGTACGCTGACTGAGAAAACCGCGCCTTTGCCTACCGTCGAGCGTACCTTGATAGGATGATCCAGCACCCGGCTCATACGGTCGGCAATGGAGAGCCCTAGCCCCAGCCCTTTCTCGCTCTCTTTGTGGCGGGAGACCTGATCCAATCGGCGGAATTCCTGAAAAATTTCGCTCAATTTAGACTCGGGAATGCCGGGGCCGCTGTCCCACACTTCAATAGAGAGCCAGCCATTTTGGCGACGGCAGCCCAACAGCACGCGCCCCTCTTGAGTGTAGCGAATCGCATTGGATAAGAAGTTTTGCACGATACGGCGCAGCATTTGAGGATCTGAGTCCACCCAAAGCTGGGTAGGCACGACTTCTAAATCTAATCCGCGATCGTCCGCCATCACCTCAAATTCGGCGCGTAACGGGCGGAAGATATCCGCTAGGGCAAAGTGACTGCGGCGGGGCGTTAGGGCGCCTGCGTCCAGCTTGGAGATATCCAGCAGGGTGCTTAGCAGTTCCTCGGCGGCCTGCAGCGAGTTATCGATATGGCCAACGATGCGTTGGGTGTCGGTCGTAGTCACGTTCTGCATCAGCGCGGAGGTAAATAGCCGTGCCGCGTTAAGCGGCTGCAGCAAGTCATGGCTGGCCGCGGCCAAAAAGCGCGTTTTGGAAGCGTTGGCATCTTCTGCGAGCTGCTTAGCCTGGCGCAGGGCGAGCTCTGCCTCGGCGCGTACCCGGTTCTCCTGGCGCAACGCCGCGTTGGCTTCAGAGAGCGCCTGGGTACGCTCACGCACGCGCTCTTCCAGGGTTTCATTGGTCTCTTTAAGGGCAATTTCAGCCTGACGGCGTTCGGTAATATCCTGATAGAGCGCAAAGAAGCCCAGGATCGCCTGGCTGTCACCAAAGTGCGGCGTGTAAGTGACCAGCATATAGCGCATGGCTTCATTCACCCGCAGCGAGACTTCAAAGCTGACCCGTTCGCCGTTCAAGGCGCGTGCGACCCATGGCGCGCGCTCCTCCGCCTGCTTAATTGGCAGCACGTCTTCAAAGCGGCGACCAATGACCGCGTTGCGGTCAATATTGAACGCCTGCTCGTAGGCTCGGTTGGTAAATAAGTAGCGGCACTCTTTGTCGAAGTAGGCAATCAACGCGGGCACGTTATCGGTATAGATACGGATATTGTTTTCCGAGCGAATCAGCGCCTCTTCGATGCGCTTTTGCTGGGTAATATCCTGGTAGGTATACACAAAGCCGCCGCCAGGCATTGGGTTGCCCTGCACTTCCAGCACGCTGCCATCCTGGCGGTAGCGCACATAGCGGTGGGGCTGGCCTTCGCGAATATTGTCGAGCAGTAGCTGCACATGCTCTTCCGGGTCACCTGGGCCATACTCGCCGTTGTGGGCGTTGTAGCGGAAGATACGGTCTATGGGGGCGCCAACGCGAATCAGGTGGTCAGGGAAGCGGAAAAGCTCAAGGTAGCGCTGGTTCCACACCACCAGGCGAAGGTTCTGATCGACCACGCTGATGCCCTGGTTAATGTTTTCAATGGTGGCCTGGAGCAGCGCCCGGTTGAACTCCAGCACTTGGGAGGCTTCATCGACAATCGAAATCACATCCGAGATGCCGATACCGCGCCCCTGAAGCGCCGAGTTGACCACGATGCGTGCCGATGAAGCGCCCAGCACTGAAGCCAAAAAGCGTTCGGTGAACTGAATAATATCGATTGAGGCACGAGTGCCGTCGTCCAGTGGTTTACCCACCCGGCGGGCGTAGTCTTCAAAGGCGCGATCGACCTGTCCCGCTCCTAGAAAACGTTCACAAAGAACTTTTAAATCGCCCACGGTGGTCGCCCCGGTCCAGGGGCGGTTGACCGAGGTCTGGCGTGTTTCCACGCTATCCACGAACAGTGAGGCCTGAATACGCTCGACCACTCGCTGGGAGGTAATTTGGGAAACGAAAATGTAGCAGAACAGGTTAACCCCGAGTGACAGCATCACGCCGTGGGTAAAGCTGTCACCCAAGTTGAGGCCGAACAACGTCGTGGGCGAGAGCCAATTGAGCCCCAACGGGCCGCCGTCAAGCCAGCCAATCGGCAGCACACCTGCATTGATCATCGCGGGCATAAGCAGGCTATAGGCCCAGATGGCGAAGCCCGCATTCATACCGACAATCACCCCAAGCCGGTTGCCGCGCTTCCAGTAGAGGCCGCCAATCAGCGCTGGGGCAAATTGCGAGGCGGCGGCAAACGAGAGCATGCCAATCGAGGCCAGCGAGGTAAATTCGGCAATCAGCTGGTAGAAGCCGTAGGCCATGGCCAGTACGGCAACAATGGTTAAACGCCGCGCACGCAGCACCAAGCGCCCATAATCCCGTGCCTTGGTATCAAACCAGCGCAGCCGGAACAGCGCCGGGATAACGATTTCGTTGGAGATCATGATCGACACTGCTACGGCAGCGACAATCACCATGCCCGTGGCCGCCGAGAAACCGCCAATAAAGGTGAGTAGCGTTAACCACTGGTGGCCTGAGGCCATGGATAGAGCCAGTACGTAGGTATCGGGCTCTACGCCGCTTTCGGAAAACAGCAGCAGACCAGCGGCGGCTAAGGGCACCACAAAAAAGGCAATGGCCAGCAGGTAAAGTGGAAACAGCCAGCGCGCTTTCGTGGCGTCGTCAGGGTGAATGTTTTCCACCACTGCCACATGGAACTGACGGGGTAGACACAGAATCGCCAGCATCGCGAGCAGCGTTTGGGCCCAGAAACTTTGGCCAAAATCCTGGTTGGCCAGTTGGCGCTGGAGTTCGAGCTGGCTTTCGGCATGCCCCATCAGCTCACCCAGGCCATCAAACATACCCCAGGTAACAAAGGCGCCAAGCACCACGAAGGCGAGCAGCTTGACCAGCGATTCGAATGCCACGGCGTGGATTAAGCCTTCGTGGTGTTCGGTGGCATCGGTGTGGCGGGTGCCGAATAGAATCGCGAAAATTGCCATCACAATGGCCACATAGAAGGCCGTGTCGCCAAACAACGGCGTATGGGTCACATCGGTGGCATCGGTAAGAACGCTAAAAGTAGTGGAAACTGCTTTTAGCTGCAGGGCAATGTAGGGCAGGGTACCGACCAGGGCAACCAGACTGGCAAAGGCGGCCAGCGACTGGGTTTTGCCGTAACGGGAGGCAATAAAATCGGCAATCGAGGTGACGTTTTGATGTTTGGCAACGCGGATCATCTTGGCCAGCACCGGCCAGAAGAGTAAAAATGTTAAAATCGGCCCGACGAAGATGCTCGCAA
>Ga0208919_1000484_pt1 | contig 26643 bp, 39 predicted proteins | sample 4_EtaG_FD_184076 | JGI IMG/M metagenome (GOLD analysis project Ga0208919, IMG submission 184076) | Marine viral communities from the Subarctic Pacific Ocean - 4_ETSP_OMZ_AT15127 metaG (SPAdes) (version 3) | ecosystem: Environmental > Aquatic > Marine > Oceanic | place: Pacific Ocean | collected...
GAGCCCAACCTGAACGAAGACCAACTACGACTTTTGATGAACAACCACCACCAATATCTATAGAACAGTATCAACAGAGAAGGCAGAGTGGGGGTGGTGCTGGTCATACAGAAATAGAAGAAATTGTTTCATCTGGACTCTGGAAGAAATTTGGAAGAGGAATTCCAGTAGGAGATGTACCTGACAAGATAGCTAGAGCCATAAAAGATAGAAACCCGATGTCTGCTGATACATATGTAAAGCTGATGTTTTCTTACTGGGATTCATCTTATGGATTACGGATACTTCAGGATAACTGGGTAAGAGCAAGGCATCCGGGTGGACTATTCAGACCGGGAAGTAAAGAAGATGTTGTTGGTGCATTAATTCTTGCTGCAGGGGCTCCATCAAGAGGAGCTTACAAGTATACAAACTTTATAAGAAACGACATTATTCCTATTCTTGAGATGGGTGTAAAACAGGCTGATATAGAAAGATATCTTCAATTAAAACACTGGCCTTCTATTCAACAGGGAGCAAGACTTAAAAAAGAAAAACTTCCAGATATTATAGACCCAGTAACAGGAGAAAGAACTTCTTCAGCAAAAATATTAACTTGGGATGCTCAGTTACGAAAAGACTACTCTAAGGAACAGTATGATGCCATTGTTGAAGGAGCAACAAAAGTTAGGGATGAGTATGCGAATATGCGTACTCGATTACTTGATGAAGGAATAATATCTCAGCGGTTACATGATGAACTTGCTTCTGCATATCCTTGGTATAACCCTATTGAATATATAGAGTTCCGTCTTGAAAACAAGACCATGAGAGGCAACAAGGAGATTTCTAGCACTAGGAATCAACAGGTTACATCTCAGGGTATCTATGAGTTTAGTGATAATCCAGAAGTTATGGGAGCATTGCCACCACTTGGTGAAACTATGCTCCGTAAACTGATACAGACTGAGTTGCGTATATCCAGAAACAGGGTAACGAAACAGGTTGTTAGGATGGTTAATGAGCAAACTCAGGGTCTTAAACAGGTATCAGGGCCGGGAGTTCGTGCTTCAGATGATAAGTTTGAACGTATTATAAAGAAGAAAGGTCAACCTGAAGAGAAACGACTACTTCCAGTTCCATACAATGAAAGTATTGATTCTGGATATTTCTCTTACTTTGAGAACGGGGAGCGATACGTATTCGGTGGAGTAGATGGTGAAGAAATACCAAAGTGGCTTTGGGATTCTGTTAACGGTAGGGCTGGGATGGCTATACGTGGTCAGGGAGAAGTCAACACAATACTTGCAGCGTCCAACAGATATTTCCGTGGTGTCTATACAACCTATAACCCACTCTTCTTTGTAAGAAACGCTGTTATAGATATGTACACAGCATTAATACGTGCTGGCATATTACCCCATACAACCATAGCTAAGATAGTAGAAAGCCTGTACAAGGCTGGTACTGGTGCAGAGAATAGATTACTTGAATTACAACAGGCTGTTGGTGGATATCAGGCTAGATTCTATGATGTTGATGCTAACTACCGTCAGATAGCAAAAGAACTTTCTGAAGCAGGTCATATAAATAATGTTCATGTTCTTGGAAAGAACGCTTCCCCAAAAGAACTTGATAAGTTATTAAGGGCTACAGCAATACAGACAGGTCAGGGTATTGGTGGCAAGTTAAAGAGAGCTATACCTGCAACTGGTGAAGCTATTGAACAAGCACCACGACTTGCAGTAATGGAAAAGTCTCTTATAAAACTTATTGGTAAAGATGAATATCAACGTCTTATGAAGTTGCCCCGTGAAAAATTCCAGAAAGAACTGCTGGATAACTGGACTCCTAAGTATAATGTTAATGATGAGGTTATACCTGACTCACAACCCCGTGGCCCACTTGTAGAGTCTTCTGAATTAAGACACGCAGCTGTTAACGGTATAGATTCCACAATTAACTTTGGTCGTGGTGGTGACCAGATACGCAGATGGAACCAGTATGTACTGTTTCTTAATGCAGCATTTGAAGGGTTTAAGTTGCCGTTTAGGTCACTTGGAATAGATTTACATCCTGATATAAGACCAGTAGAGAATCCTGTTGCTGATGGCCCACAGTTTGAATTTGGTACTGATACCTTTGCAGGTCGTGGGCAGACTGGAAGAACACTTGATATAACTGGTGGTCGTAAACAGGCTGCCATGATACTGGGTGGAGCAACAGTCACATACTGGGGAATACAGACTAACTGGAATAAGCGAGAAAAGTTTAACGGTATCCCTCTTTACTATGATGTACCCCAGTACGTTAGGTATAACGCATTGGTATTTATGCTTCCTGCTGAAAGGGATGATAGTGGAGACTATATATTAGACCCACAGACTGGACGGCCTACCCCAAGATACATAGTCCTTCCCCATAAGTTACGTGAGTGGAACTGGTTTATGCAGTCGGCAACTCTTCTTGATGAAATTACAGATGAAGAAGTACCACTTGATAAATCTAAGTTTGCAGGTGAGATATGGAAAAGCACCTCTCCAATATCCGACATACCTATACCTGAAATAGTAAATGTCGGAGTGGAACAATATACAGGTATGGACTTCTGGCGTAATGCTCCTATCGTGGATGAAGAACTGGAGGGTATGGAGTCACAGGAACAGTACGATAGAAATACATCGGAAACTATAAGACGAATCTCAGGAATGATGGGTGATGCAAACATACCTGAATTTGATATTCCCCTTGGAAGCCCACAAAGACTGGAACATCTATACGAAAGTATTACTGGTGGTACTGGACGAATGGTTACATCCATGACTGACTACGGGTTAAGGGCTATGGATGACCTTAGGAAATTAGAAGACCGTCCTATGGAACAGAAGGTAGAAGACTACCGTAACATGGATAGGACTTCACGCATTGAGTTCCAGACTTCCCTCTCACCAAAAGAATATGACGAGTTTCAGAAAGAGATACGTATGCCCAGAAAGGAGATTCCGTTCTGGGATGCCATGCTTAATTCCTTTTACCCTGAACGGGGTGGCGGATTAAGAGAAACAGGACGCATGGCTACGGAAGATATGTTTCCAAATGTATCAGGTGAGGATGTTGAAAAGGCAGGGCGTGCCATGAGTAAGGTACGCAGAGAATTACTTGAACAACAGATGAAGTCTGATGACCAACTGCTAAGTTGGATACAACGTGGAGATACTAATGTTCTCTCTCCCAGTGAATGGAGAGAAGAAAAGTCTAATAAATGGAAACGGTATGAAGGTGCTGAACTTGCTGTATCCCAGATATACCACCGTTCCATACAGGGACAGGATGAAGAAACTAGAGATAGATACTACCAGTCTCTTTATACAGCAGCAGGTAAGATGAGTGATATGAGGGTTGGGATAGACCTGTTACTGGCTGGTTATTATGCTATTGAACCAGAGTCAAGTGACCCTTCTAATACAGAATGGAACCAGTTCTTTGCAGATAGAGAAGCCTATGTAGAGAATATTCGTATATCTTCTGAGGCATCTGGTGATGAATTACATGATGAGTTTGAGCGTAGGTTAAGTGCAAATGATACTAATACAGAAAAGAGCTATGATAACGCAAGGAAGTACCTTGCTCCTTACTGGAATATAGGAAGAAACATTGATGACATATGGCCCGGCGGTAGTCAGCATCCACAGTATCAACAGATGGTAGAGAAGTGGAATAGATATCTTAATCTTGACAGGGGTAGACAGAGCCAGATGTACGATACTGACAAGCAGATACAGACTCTGGTTAAGATGAGGTCAGATAAAAGAAAGGAACTTGTAAAGATGGATGCCCAGAGAACTGGTTATCCATATATGGATGAATTACTTGTATTCTGGTATGGAGATTTTTATGAAGGTGCTAGCCTAGAGGCTAAGGCATTTCACAGGCATTTATACCAGCAAACAAAAGAATTTAGACCCAATAGACCATCCATTCCATCGGTTCCATCATTGACACCTTAGTTATACTAAGGTTATTTTAGGTTGAGGTAATTATGGTAAATCAGGCAGAGCAACCAGATAACACACAGTCAGCACCACCTACAGATGGAGGGGGTACGACTACTGATATCACTTCAGAATTTGAAGGGGTTAATACCTTTGATGATACTGATACATCTCCTACAGATATCACTACTACAGAGGAGACTACAGAGACTGTAGGGGAAGTAACTACTCCACCACCTTCTTCTGAACCTACTACTGAACCTCCTGTTGTTACAGAACCAGTTGCAAGTACAGAAGAAGTACCGGGTAACAATGAAGAGATAGATACTCTTCAGAAAAGACTGGAAGCAATAGAGCAACAGAATAACCAGTATCAACAGAATCAGGTACGTGGTCAGTTACAGCAACAGGCTACTCAGTATGCTCAACAACTTGAGCAACAGGGATATTTACCAGACCAAGCACAACAGGTAGCTCAACAGTGGATGGCCCAACAGAGTGAGGTTGTTCGTGTTCGTCAGGAACAGGAACAATACAATAAATTTGTACAGGGACAGAACAACGCTGCAGAGCACTTTGCAAACAAATATAAATTAGAGTTAAAAGACCTTGCTGAATTACGGAGATATGATACTCCCGAAGGCATGGAACAGGCAGCTAAGGGTATGGCATCCATCAGGGATAAAGATGCGGAGATAGCTAAGCTGAGAGCTCAGCTAGTCCCGTCCCAGAATTTTGCCGATAATCAAAGCACCCCTGCTGCTTCTAATAGCGAAGAAAGATGGCTAGAGCGATACAATGATGGTGATAGGTCGCAAGAAGCCGCTGCAGCAGCACGAAGGGCTGCTGGTTTAGGATAATAAACTAGCAATATTACAGAGGTGTAGTTATGGCACAGACCGCTACAACGGGCAATCTTGCAAATGCCCAAAGAATAATTATTAGTGCTGCTCGATATACAGAGGAGCATAACGCCCCGGCTCTGGCACTCATTGAGCAGTTTAAACTGCCTAAGGGAGCCAAGCAGGTAACCGTTCCAAAGGTTGGACAGATGTCCATGAGTGACCTAGTAGATGGTCAGGACATAATAGACGAGGAAGAGATTGGAATGACCACGGTAGACCTTACGGCTAGTGAGGTTGGAGCCAAGGTTATTCTGACTGATAAACTCGTCAGGCAGTCTGCTCCCAATGTGTTTTCCATAATAGGAAGACAGCTTGGTGAAGGAATGGCACGAAAGAAAGATACAGATGTTATTGCCCTGTATTCCGCTCTTAACGGAGGTGATGACCTCAGTGCGGATGGTAGGTTGATGACTCCTGCTAACGTTCATGCAATCATTTCTCAGGCTAAAGCCAATAAGTATGGTTCTCAGGTTTATATACTCCACCATCCAAATGCTGTAGCTCAACTTTCTAAAGGTGCTGCCACGGTAGCAACTGGAAATGCTGGTGCTCTTGCAGCAGGTATGGGGGAGATTACCAACGGATGGTCTGCTGACTTGCTAGGTAACTTCTATAGTGGACTGCGACCAATCAATAATGTCGCTATATTTGAAGATGGAAACATTTCCAAAGTATCTGGCGTAGACTCTGGTATCGGAGTTATAGCTGATAAAACAGCTATGGCTGCTTTGACCAGTGTAGATACTAGAACAGAGCGACAGAGGGATGCTTCCCTCAGGGCCACTGAAGTTGTAATGACTGCTGACTACGGGGTATTTGAACTTGATGATTCCCGTGGAGCTCCTGTTACATTTGAAATTGATGACATTGCTACTGCCTAGTAGGAGTTATATATGGTAGGGATAACTGAACGAAATAAGCAGAAGTTAGAGTTAGCCAACAGTGGCTTCTCTCTCAGGTACATAGATGAGTGGCAGCCTAAGACAACTTTGTACAGGCATAAGGCTAGTTATAATATTCAGAATGAACTCGTTAGAGATGTTGGTACTTCAATAGTAGGAGTGCCGGGTAATCCTGACTATGTACTTAGAAAAGCTAGAATCGGTTTATTCCCTTGGAAGCCAAATGAATCCTGTGAATGCAAGTGGTGTCAGGAAACTGACTGGGAAGAGAAAGAACCAGAAATGGTTCAAGGTTTCTGTGATGTATGTGGGCTTGAGGTAGAAGCCCGTAACTCTGCAGGAGTCTCATCCAAGTTAACCTTTCACAAACGGGCAAATCACACGGAAGAGGTATAATAGAGTCCTGAGAGTTGTAACGATTGACCGTGGCTCTCAGGATTCTCTAAATAAATAACGGTTGGTCGCAGGGGTAAACCCTGTAATAAGTAACCTTTAAGGAGGTTAGTCATGTCGTTTCCTCAAACAATAATGGGTAAATGGGGTTGGGAACAAGTTACTACTACTGCCAAAAAGCATAAGCTGGGAACTATAATGCAGATAGCTGATACTACTTATAGATATGCTAGTGTAGGTGAAGCCATAATAGCAGGAACATTAGTAGAAGCATCTGTCGTTGAAGCTGATGAAAATGATGACCTTGTAGTTGCTACTACAGGGGCTGTCGGTGGCACAACTATTGGGATTACCTTTGGTGGTGCTGTAACTAAAGATGAGTATGCTGATGGATTTCTTATTAGCAACGTAGATGCAAGTGACGCACTTGGATGGCGATACAGAATTAAAGGCAATGCTGCTGGTACTTCTGATGTAGAAGTAACAATAGACCATGAAGATGGCTTTGTTACTCAATGGTTAGCTGGTACAGCAAAAGCCGGGGCTTTTAAAAGTCCATACACTTCTTGCTTGATATCTAATACAACTCATCTTGGGCCAGTTGTCGGTGTCACAGTAAGTGATATTGCCAGCGGAAGCTACGGCTGGGTACAGACTAATGGCCCAGCATTGTGTCTAATACAGGGGACTCCCGGTGTTGGAACAGGACTTATGAGGTCTAACGGTACGACTGGGGCAGTAGAATTAGCTGATGGTTCCCTACAACCTGTAGGGGCTATGGGAAGAACTGTTGGTGTTGATGCTCAATACCATGAAGTAATACTAAATATCACTTAATGCAGCCAGTAGAACTCTGGACACCTCAAGGTTCCACCTATGTAGGCGGTGAAGACACTGGCTACAACGGTGAGACAGGGGTGTCCATTGTTGTACATACGTTCCAGTTTCATGACCCCGTGACAGGCAGGTCACAAGTTGTGAAGATACCTGCAGACCCTACGATTTCTCAGGCTCATATAGAAGATATGGCAGCACAGGCTCTGGAAACCTTCTTGATAGAGTGTCGTGTTAAGAACTCTAAGAAGAAGCCTACAGAGGCCCAGAAGAAAGAAATAGGTAAGCAGTTACAAGAGTTTAAGGAATACGCTCTCAAGAGAAGAGAGAGTACAAATAACAGAATATATTACAGGGGTATCTGATGGTCGAACAGAACCAAACTATAGAAATTACTCAAGCAGATATGGCAGAGGCGTTACAGAGTAAAGTAAACCAGATAACTAATCTGGAACTTCAGGTAGCAGCACTGAAAAGAACAGTGATAGAGTTACGTTCTGAAGAAGAGGATTCTGAATCTGCTGAAGAATAATATGAGGCTTAGATATGCCTGTACAGGGAAGAACCCGTAAACAACTAAGACAGTCCATAGGTTACAATCTAGGGTCTTTAAAAGTTGGTAACGCTACAGGTGGTACTAATAACACTCTTATAGATGTTAATACGTTTAGAGGTGGGGACGATACCTACAACGGTAAGTTGGTTCTTGTTACAGATGCTAGTGACGGAACTACCCAGACTACACAGTACGTTAATGATTACACGGCTAGTAATAACACTATCCAATTTCAACAGAATGCTAGCTTTACTGTAGCGAGTTCTGATGAATATGAAATATGGGATGAACCATATCGACCTGAGGTTATCCACGACTTCATAAACCAAGCTATCATTGACGCTACAGGTCAGGCTTATGACCCTGTTGAGAATCCCGATATGTCTAGTTCTCCTCACACGGCACTTCATGCTGATGGTAAGGTGCTTAGATTTGATATACCTAGCAATATATCTATTATCAACCACATCTATTATCGTAGCAGCGTATCTTCTACTGGGTTACATTCCTGTAACACAGCATTTGATGAAACAGTGGATTCAGATATAACTGTTTCAGTAGATACACAAGATAAGAAACAGGGAACTGGAAGCAATAAGTTTGTTATTGCAGCAGGAGCAAGTGCTGGTGATATAGCTACAGATTCAATTACAAGTAAAAATATAAGTAAGTATGATTACTTGGAGTGTTGGATAAAAAGTACAGTAGCAACATCCGCAGGAAACTTAAAGATATTACTCGATGATTCTGCTAGTTGTGCCAGTCCTATTGAGACATTAAGTGTCCCTGCACTATCAGCAGATACATGGACATATGTACGTATTGCTCTGGCTAACCCAGAGACTGATACAGCTATTATTTCTATTGGATTGGAATACGACTCCGACCTTAATGCGTGTCAGGTTAGGCTTGATGATATCAAGGTAGTTGAGAATGATACTGCTATATGGGAGATATTTCCCAAGCATCTATGGAAACTGGATAGAAGTTCCAGAGACTTGGTAATTACTGAGGATGGTAAGTTTGCATCTGGTTATGCCATGCTGAAGATTACAGGTGGGGATAAACCAGCATTGCTAAGTGCTGATTCAGGAACTACAGAGATAGATGATTCATACATAATAGCCAGAGCTACAGGGCTTGCGTTTGCCTCTGCATCTGGTGGGCCTAACACAGACCCAGACCAGTTGAGACAACAGGCTGCATTCTGGTTAGGACTTGCTGAACAGGCCAAGAGGTCTTTCCCTTTGATTATTACTGGTAGGGCTGTTGAGTAATGGCAAGTAAGGTAGTAGATGAGAACGAGATATACCTTGGTGGTACATACTATCCATTAACACGCCCTGTTCAATCTACCCTAGCGTCTATATACCCGGCTAAGATAACTATAGGAGACACAACAAGAGACTCTAATCTCAGGTCTTCTATTATCTCTTGGTCTGACTGGCGTGGTGGTATTGGTGTAGAGAGAATGCAAGGGGCTTCTGATGCTGATAGAGCATGGTATTCAACGTGTAATCTAAGGCACAGACATCACCTTGTATTACCTGCATTGTCCACTGCAACTACAAGCCAAGACCCATCTGATACACCTATCAATGGAGCTATAACATTTATACAGGATTTGGGAACAGTTCTGTACGCAGGATATGCTACCGCTCCATATTACTATTCTGAAGCTAATGATAGGTGGACTAGGGTTACACATGGAGGTAGTGCTTATTCATTCCCTGCAGTACCTACTGATTCTATTACTGTCCGTATGGGCGGTACTGATTATGTTGTGGTTGCTCATGGTGGTGGCTACAGTTATTTTTCTTCAGCTACCACTGTAGCTGACAAAACTACTGATGCTAAATTTATTACCTTCTGGGATGACAGGCTCTGGGGTATAGATGCAAATGGGCAACTCTGGTACACATTAACTATTGACGGAACTCCAGTTAATGATGCCAAGTTACCAGTACAGGATGATTATGTAACAGACCTGTTCGTAGGTAGGGATGCCAATGGAGAACAAATAATCTATGCAGCTACCAAGACTGGACTCTATGCTCATGATATTGCAAATGCACGATGGGTAGAGACACAGTTCCAGTTACCATTCCATAACTTTAATGGAACAGGTTCTATTAGGTGGCGTGATGCTGTATATGTTCCAAGTGGTCTTGGTATATATAAGTACATCAATGGTAATAACAATGCTGTAATTACAGTTATGGGGCCAGACAGGGATGATGGACTCCCCTCTACATACAGGGGAACTGTTAAGAAACTGGTGGGTACTCATACAGAACTGATTGCAGCTATAGATGCCACCACAGCACCGGGAGCTCAGGCAGCTACAGATATACCGTGGCAGTATGGAAGCACATCTGGTATGGGTGGGCATTCATCTTCTGTAATACAGGCAGGTAGTGGTAGTTCCTCTATTGTTGCGTGGAACGATACGGGATGGGAAACCAAGTGGGTTGCCCCATCAGGTAAGGAAGGAAAGCCGGTAGATGTGATGTTGGTATCAAACGCAGGTAAGGGTGATTACAGGTTGTGGTGGGGATTAGACGGTTCAGTATACTCACAATTAATCCCGTTTGATGTAACTAACCCATCACAGCTTGTAGCAGTAGATGGAACTGACTACGCTTATGAAAGCACAGGGTTCCATGAAACACCTTGGTTTGATGCTAACCAGACTGAAGTGGATAAACTGGCATTAAACCTCAAGGTAGAAGTACAGGATGCTTCAGCTAATGAAACTGTTGCTGTTTCTTATGCTACTGATTATTCAACCAGTTACACAGCATTAACTACTATTACAAGTACAACACTGGGGTCTGCGTCTGGAACACAGACATTTCAGTTACCATCATCTGCCTCTCCTGTTGGGGTTTCCTTTAGGTCTATCAAGTTCAAGCTAACCCTAGCGAGAGGTGGTAGTGATACCAGTAAGTCTCCAGATATTGTTTCTGTAACTCTTGAATACAGGAAGAAGTTAGAAGCTAAATATGGTCACAGTGTAGAGGTAGACCTAAACAGTACATACAAGGGAAAAGACGCTAAACAACTCAGGTCTAGCCTAGTAAGTTCTATAGAGTCCAATACGTTACAGGAATTTACCTTCAGAGATGATGGTGGAGGAACCCGTAACTATTATGTGGATGTTACTTCTGCTACTGCTATTGAATATACTGGATATGACGAGAGGGGAACTTCTCGTATCACACTGGTGGAACCATGATATTCGATGCAGGAACCACTACCGTATCTACCGCAGGTACAGAGGTACAGATATCCAATACTACTAACAAGGTTAGATGGATTAAGGTTAAGGCTCTCGCTGGTAACTCTAACAAGGTTTATCTCGGAGTCAGTGACGTATCTGCAACCAATGGATATGAACTCTCAGCTGGTAATGAGATAGAGATTAGCTTTGCTGAACTTGGTGGTACTGTGTTCTTCTCAACTTTCTATGTAGATGCTGCCACGAATGGCGATAAACTGGCTTGGTCTGTGGTACTGGATGGCTGATGACTACAGGAACACTGCCAGAACCACCACAGGGATGGACAGGTTCAAAGCCTGAATGGGCTTTCTATTCTTCCCTCTTACAACTAGGTTATGAGCCCGATGAGGATTTCTCCTACCAGTCACCACTGATGGGAGGCCGATTGGATAAGGGAGGTGCGGTTATAGACTTCATGTTTTATAACCCACCAGACCTAGCAGTTAATGTTCAAGGTGTATACTACCACTATGAACTAGGGGCAGAGATTAAAGCCCGTGACATATTTGTCAGACAGTCGATGGCAGGTCAGGGTATAACTCTTATATTTGTAGACGAGGATGATTTGGAACAAGACCCTATAGGAACAACGAGAAACGCTCTCGCATTCAGGGATACGTCCCGACTGGGAGGAAGATAGATGGCAAACCCAGCTATAAACTTTGCAGGATTTCTTTATGACGATGCAGGAGATGCTATCTCTGGTGCAACCATTAATCTGTATGACAAGAACACCAGTACAACCTCAAGGGCCAGTACGACTACAGACTCCAATGGAGCATGGAGTATTGCCCATACAACTGCCGGGGAATTTGATATACAGGTAACTAGCGGTTCTTCCAAGAGAAGGATTAAGTTTGATGACAAGGTTCATCTATCCGAACTGGACGCTGAAACAATTAATGTAAGAGGAAATAATGGTGCAGCTGCACCACTGTATTTCTTTTCTGACCAAGGTGATGACGCTGGAGACAGGTGGCTTTTCAACGCTGCTGCTGGCGGTGTCTTCACTATGGGGAATGATATTCATACTCAGGGAACTTACGTTGCCCATGTAACCATCACTCCTAACTCAACAGTAGCAAGTTCTACATTTGCTATAGCAGGGCTAGCCACAATAGCAGGAAAGCTAACTCTCTCTGATGGCTTTGCGGTAGGTTCTGATGCTGGTGGAGATATCCTTTACAGTAATGGTACAAAGTATATACGTTTGGCTAGAGGTTCAGATGGTGATGTTCTAACTCTTGCATCTAGTATTCCTTCTTGGGCTACACCAACAACAGGAGATATCACAGGGGTAACTGCTGGTGATGGATTATCTGGTGGCGGTACTTCTGGTGGAGTCACACTTGCACTTGACCTTAATGAACTAACGGCAGCAGCAGTTGCTGATGGTGACTTCATTCCAATAATAGATACCAATGATTCTAATGGTTCAAGAAAAGAAGCTGTTCATGACTTGGCTACTTTATTTGCTGGTGCTGGCATGACAGCTACAAGTTCTGTATTAAATGTAATTGGTGGAGATGGCATCACAGCAAACTCTAATGATGTAGCAATAACTGCTGCTCAGACAACTGTAACTTCTGTTTATAACGCTAGTTTGAAAATGGGTAGAGACAGTCAAAACTTAATTGACTTTGCCACTACAGATAACAAGATAATTCTCAGGGTAAATAATGTTGATGAAGTAGAGTTGGTACAGAATGCTATATCTCCTGTTACATCTGATGGGGTAGCACTAGGTACAGGAAGTCTAATGTGGTCAGACTTATTTGTAGCCAGTGGTGGAGTAATTAACTTTAATAATGGTGATGTTGCCTTAACACATTCTTCTAATACGGTGACCCTATCAGGTGGAGACTTAGCACTTACTGATGCAAGCGTCCAAATAGATTCATCTCCAGCAGATGAAACTGTTTCAGGTATCACGGCTACATTCACAGCAGGTGAAACTTTAGTAAGAGGTGAGGTAGTTTATTTTAAACAGGCTGATAGTAAGATGTGGAAAGCAGTAGCTACAGCAGCAGCCACATCTAACTGTGTTGCTATGGCAGCAGAAGATATAACAGGTGATGCAGCAGGTAAATTTTTATTACAAGGATTCTGTACAGACAATGGTACGTTCCCTGACTATTCAGCAAGTAGTGGTGTAGGAAAAGTAGTCTATACCCCAGAGGCTGAGACATCTTCACAGAATGTACCTGAAAAAACAGCACCTGATACCGATGGTGACTTTGTTCAAATAATTGGATACGTTGTCTCTGCAAATACACTTTACTTCAATCCTAATAGCACTATTGTTGAGGTTTCATAATGGCTGAAATAGAAAAACTCATGGGGGTCAGTGCTGCTGATATTGAAAAAGTCATGGGTATTGGGTCTGGTGATATTGAGAAGGTAATGGGTGTGGAACTCGTTACCTCAGTTGGTTATCAGGGTAATCGCAGCCTTGCTCTTGGAGGATATAATTCATCATGGTCAAGTCAAAATACTATTGAGTATAAGGCACTAACCTCTGATAATGATACGTTAGATTTTGGAGATGCTGCTTTTGGTAACTGTCACGATAAGAGAAGTTGTGGCAGTGACTCAAGAGCTGTTTTTATGGGTGGACACGATACAGAATCAGGGTCTACCGCTGGCACAAATAATATTGAGTATGTAACAATCGCTACTACAGACAACGCAGATGAGTTTGGTGACCTTCTTGTAGCAGGTAAAATACTTGGTGGTGGCAGTGGTAATGGAGTAAGAGGACTTTTTGTTGGAGGGCGCCCTTCCGCTAACACTGACCAGATTGAATATCTTACTGTTGCCACTCCGGGGGATGCCCAAGATGCAGCAAATTTAAGTAGGGCTGCTGGTTACACTATCCCTAATGCTAACGTGGCCCCTGCAAGAATGATATGTCCTATGGGTTTTGATAGTGCTTATGACAACAAGGACTTCAACTATTTTGCCATCATGAGTTCAATCGATGCAGAGGATTTTGGAGATGCCACTTATAATATATCTCATACAGCCACGATAGGATTAAGCGAGTCTCGGAATGTATGGGCTTGGGGTAGAGATGGTAGCAACCATCAAGTCCATATGGAATATGTCAATCCTGCTGTCCTAGATGACGCTGAAGATTTTGGCGACCTACAAACCACAGCATCAAATGGTGCAGGTAAGCATACCAATGGCACAAGAGGAGAGGCATGGAGTGGGTTAGCAGATTTTAATGATGACGTTCAATATATAACTATAGCATCTACTGCTAATGCTACTAACGCAGGAACGATGGGAAACGGTCAAAGACATTCATGGGATGGATGGTCAGGAGATTAAATGTCTGAAGAACTGATGCAATTAAATCCTGAGATTGAGAATGGCATGGCTACCATGACTCCCGATAAGATTGCCAAAATCAGGGAACGCATGGTTGAAATGGACAGGGCTAACCAGAGTCTTGGCAGAAAGAACACCCAGACCATGAATCAACTGATGACCCTCACGATGCTGACAGAAAGCCCTTATCGGATGATGCGTCAATGTCTTACGCAGATAGAGAAGAAAAGGCAAGCAGTTGAAGAGGCACACTTTAGAACTATGACTAACAGGGTAAAGATAAAAGACTTACGAGTTAAGGGTGATGAGTTGTCCATGATTGAAGCTGCACAGATGGAGCATGGGGAACATAGAAATTTAATTTATATTGAGGGAGCCTTGAAAGAGATTGCGGTCTTTCAGGAAGCCTATGACGAGATACGAAAGAACCACAATATTCCTGAGAACTGGGACGAGCGTGATGCGGAACTCGCAGAGATAAGACACCATCTCAGACAGGCATTCAGACAGTCACACAGGGATATGATTCTCCAGGGCACAATCACACAGGGCAATGCCGAATACCTTGAACAGTATGGAGTGCATCTTCAGACAGCAAGGAACGTGATAGCAAAATATATCGCTACGTGTGAAAAGTTAATTGAGGAAGGAGATGTTCCTAACATCAATCACCTCTATGAATTTCTGGACAAGGCAGTCGAGATATTCGGTAACGAATACAAGCATGTCATGGCACACATAGGTCTTGATGACCTTGTGAGACAGGAATATCTATACAGGTCTACCAAGTAATGGCAGTTATCAAGTATCAAATTGAGAACAGGCAATGTCCTTCTTTCATAACTGATGGAGGATATTTTCCTGTTGGTAATGACCTGATAGGAATAGGTTCCGGTGGGGGTACAGTGTTGAGTAAGAGCCAGTTGCTTGCTTACGTGATGGCAGACCATAACTCGACAACATATACAAAGTTTGTGCGAGGTGAATTTGTAGATATGTCAGATTCAGAAGTAACTACTATGGTTAACAACTGGTGTACATGGAAGGGGATATCATGAAACGCTTGACTCTCACTGGTATCATTATCGGAACTGTACTGACAGTAGCTCTAGGAGTGCATCTAAAAAAGAGGCTAAGATAATGGGACTGTTACATACGATACGAACATATAGAAAGTATCAATCGTTTGCCAATGAAGTTGATGACTTGGTATCCACAATGTATGAAAGCGTTAAGGATGGAAAGATATCAAAAGATGATAAGTCCATCTGTTTGAAAAAGTACTGGAATCTCCTAAAAGCTATAGAAAAGGCCTAATAACCTACTTATCTCAGGAACAACACTACTCTAGGAGCCCCGTAGAGAGGCGTAAAGAAGTCATATGGTACTATGACATAGGGAAGCCAAAACAAATACGGGTTTCAAATCACTGTCCCCGTAAATGGCTCATATACTGGAGGTAAATAGATGATAAAGCAGTTCTTTAAGAAGTGGTTTACTTTTCCCAGTATTAAGTTACCCCGATTCCACATGGCTTTTCCACGTATTCCTTTTCCCAGTATAAGTATTCCATTTTACAGGATAGGTATAGTGTTAGGAGCTATCAACACTACGTTGTTAGTGCTTGCTGGTAGCATTGGCCTTGCTGCATCGTTCATTAATCAGTACCAGATTGGTAATGTCATTCACTGGATATCCCCGATACTTCCATTCCGATGGGAAAATATATTCTGGACAGGGGCATGGGTCAATATAACTGACCAGTTTGTATTCGATACCATCCTTGCTGCACAGGCTAATTTCGTATGGACTATATCTGGTTCAATTGGCCTGATAGCTCTTGGGTTCGTTATCCATGTAGGTAACTTCAGTGCATGGTGGAGAGGATTCAAAGCTGCACCGATGGCAGTTGTCAGGTCACCTGTCAGGGCTTACCAGAGAATAACTATCTGGCGTAACTGGCTTCTTGCCAAGATTGAATACGCCAACAATGAATCCCAGAAATGGAAGACAACATTCAAGATAATAATGAGTCCGTACTCTCTACTGAGAGCATTGGGCTTCAGTCCCCAGATGGCAATAGGCTTACTGGCTGTAGGTTCTACTGCTGGTGCTGGTGTGGCAGTCAACGAAACGATACTTGCTGAACGCTCATTTAGTAATGGAGATTCAGGTATTTATTCCGCTCCATCACAACATCCAGACCCTACCCTTGAACAGACTATGGCATGGAGACAGGAGAACAGTGGTCTGGGTAAAGAAGATAATACGTTAAGAATTGTTCTTGGTACTACTCCTGTCAGGGAGATTCGCATTGAGAATGTAACAGTCGGAACTGTCTACACTGGAGGTGCTATACCTTCATCTGCACATACGTCTGCCGGAGGCACGGCAGCTGCTGCAACAGCGGTATTGATTGGTGGAAAGGTAGTAGCTGGTGGTACTGACACTGTCCTAGAAATAGGTGAAATGCTAATTGAAAAATCTAGATGTACGTTTATGTATTTTGACAACATAACGGCTCACACTATCAATGTCATTGGAAATGCTTCAGATGGTCAAAGCATAAACCAGACTCCGGGAACTTCTAGGATGAGAGCAATCGGTGGAGGTCACCATCAGGCTGAAGCGATGGTCACTTCGGGCGGGTCTTATGACCGCATCCATATTGATGCTCCGACTACCGCAACAAATGGAAAGATTGATAAGCTAGTCCTGAGCAACATCTATAGTGAAGGCGGCTCCTGTTCATTCGATAAAATGAAGATTGGAACACTAACTATCCAGCTTAACGAAATTGGTGGCGGTGGTAACGCTGGTGTTTCAGATGGATTTGCCACTAAAGAATTTAAGATTAACCAGAGTGTTACCGCAGCTAACTGGAATGTCAGTGATAATGTTGAGGTACTGATTGGAGCACCAACAGTAACCGTGACCAACGAATAGAGATGGATAGGTCAGGAGATGGGAGTATCTAATTGGGGTTGCTTGATACAGGGAGCGGTACTTGTAGCAATAATAGTAGTTGTTATAGTTGTATTGCTTGTAACAGTAGCGGAGAGAAGTTCATAGTAATGTTTGAATATAAAGTAAATGTAACAAGAGTGGTTGATGGAGATACCGTTGATGCTGATATCGACCTTGGGTTCGATATTATCTACAAGGAACGCATCAGGCTTTTCGGTATAGACACTCCAGAAAGCCGAACTAGGAATAGGAAAGAGAAGGTACTGGGTCTTGCTAGTAAGGAGCGATTAAAAGAGCTCTGCAAGCAACACAAGGGTTCTCTTATATTACGTACTACTAAAGATGGTAAAGGAAAATTCGGACGCATACTTGGGTCATTAATACCTGAGGGTAGCGGTATAACTATTAACGATATGTTAGTAGCAGAGGGACACGCCAGACCTTACTTTGGTGGGAAGAAGGGAGAGGTTGGAGAGTGGGTTGCCGAATGTGATGATAAGTTCTGGCGTTGGACAATGGATGGATACGTGGAGATAACAGAATGAAGTTTGGAACAGTAAGACCCCAGATTCTAATAGGGATAATATGTGCAACTATCTTTGGTTGCATGGGATTGGTTGTTGGGATTCAGATGGAAGCGGTAGAAGTAGTGACAGCCATCATAGGTGGACTGTTTGGATTCTTGGGTGGTGTTTGTTTGAAGGTACTTGAGAATGAATAGTTAACTTGGAGCAGTCCACTCCTGTATATACCAGCTGGGATTTACTATTATGTCTGGAGTATGGGTAACTGTTCCTGTTAATGGATTTCTTCTCCCACGTTTCTTTATATTCTCTGAGTTACTGAACTGTTTTATCTGGTTGCATTTCTTACACACCCCTTCTGATATAGGGCCGTTGGGTGACTCTACTATCCAGTGGTGTATGCATTCTGTATCAATCATATTAGTACCTCACTTAATGACCATTGGTTCTATATCAAGGGGTGTGTATTTACCATCTACCTCTGCACTTTTAAGATGTCGTTTACAAAAATGACCACTGGATACTTTCATATGACATGGTTTATATTTCCAATCAGGAAATCCTTTTTCATCCTTCCATGCCAGAAGTTCCGCTCTTTGACATCCCTGCCATATTAGAAATTTATCCTGTACCTTCTTTAATGTACTAAAACTTATGCGTACATGTTTTTTGATATCCTCTTCTGTTACACGTTCATGGGGAAGTACATCTTCCCAGTACACTCTATCTGTTTTACGTCTTTCGATAAGACGCACATAGTCACTACCCTTTAATATATATTTATAACCGGGAATCATATCAACACCTCCTTAATGTCGAGTACGGTTTCGCTTTCTTTCACACTGTCTCCCCATTCGTAGTACAGCGTGTAGGATAATTCTTTTGCTGAGTCATCCTCTATAACTCCTGCGTCTACTAGCCCGTCAATGCTCCCTTTCATTGCAGCCAGTAAGTTATCTATATCTCTCTTACGCTTGTCCGATGAACGCCACGTTATAGTAATGTGAGCTCGTTTCATCGGGGTGTCTGGCCTACCCTGTTCCAGTACATATGCAATCATTTCATCTCTCTGTGTATTACGTATAGATGAAAGGGCTAGGTAGTGGGTCTTTCGATTAGGGTAGGCTTTACTGGGTGGTAAGTGAGGTAATTTTATTTGCATCCTGTACACCTGACGGGTGATTCTTCGGGGCAACTTCCCCCTTCAAAGATACACCCCTCATATTCATATAGGTTTCGTAGTAGGCGTTCCAACTCTCCCCACTTGTGGATACTTGCTGTCATCTTTCTTTCCAGTGCACTCCCCGTATTAATAGGGTAGTCATCTTTCCAGAGGTCTTTATCCACACCAATGAACCAGTCAATCCCTGACTGTAATCTTTCTATCAGTTCCTGACAGGCATCCTTGGGGGATAGTGCTTCCAGTACAGCATCCTTGTTAGCCAGTAGTTTTTCAGCTATTGCTGATGCTGACTTTGGCCCACGTATCTTTAGTACGTCACCTTCCTGTGTAACCTTCAGTCCTGCTTCTTCCGCTTTTCTCAATAGCTTTACCCAGTCCATTCAGATTCCTCCTCTACTCCTGCTAATACCACCGTTTTATTATCGGCTGACATCATCAACCGACTGTCACTGTTAACTGATGTTTCTATTGTTTCTTCCGATACAGTTTCTACTCCCTTAATAGAAGCTACTGTTATTGCAAGTTTGAGTAATGGTTGGCTACCATGAGTTTTAACTTTGGAATAGCATATCTCTCCTATACTTAGAGGTTTCAGGAGTGCGTCATTAGCGTCTGCCAGTTCCAGTGTATCAAATGAGACTGACTGCAATACAGTATCGTAGTCATCCTCAAACTTATTGAAGCGTTCCTCTGATTCAAAGTGAATACTAAATCCACGGGGACTCTTTAGTCCTGAGTCATTGGCTTTACGGTGGTAGAGAACTACTTCCATATCACCGCTGTCATGCTCTTGAACTTTCTTAACTTCATAGACCTGTCGTGACCTGTTGTACTTATATGCAGAACCGTGAATCTGCCACTTACCAGTGGTTTCTCCTGCTCGGTTAGCATGGTCAACTGACAGCCATGTAATACCTAGTATGTTACCTGCATCGAAATACTGGTTAACGGTATCTTGGTCGATACCAGAACCACCAAGTGCAGCTCCAACTGAGTCCACTACCATGAAGGTAACGTTATGTTTCATTATCAGCTTGGATATGTACTCTACATTATCGGCAAGGCTACCCTTCATCTTCTTGTAGATAACTCCAGACTGAGGTTGTATGTTCAGTCCTCTGTGTACCGCAGCCAGTCTATGCCTGAATACTTCTGCTGTTTCCTCCCAGTCCAGATACAGTGCCACTCCCTTTCTGGCCCTGAGTCCATGAATAGATAGTCCCTTGTCTACCATTACACAACTCAGTAGGCTTAGGTATGACTTTGAGCTCCCGCCCGGAGCCCAGATTAAGTTGGCTACACCTGATACGAACAGAGGTTTGATTGCATAGGTTCTTGGAGTATAGCCCTCCAAGTTTCCCATAATCTCTTCAGGTTCTCCCTCCCTGTGTTTATCTATGACAGCATCTACAGCTGCATCAACTATCTCTCCCCAGTACAGGCTAGGATAGTCTCTTGTCTTTTCCTCTAGGTTTTCTATGAGTCTGTTCTTACTGTTTACATCCAGTAAGTCTGGACGGCTATGGTTTACCTTAACCTTACTCATTACCCCGTTAAAAGGAAGAGAGGCATATATATATAACTCTGCTGTAAAGTAACCACTCCTGTCCCTGATGCGTTCAGCGGTTATCTCAACCCCGTCATCTGGAAAAGCTACTGTTACTACTGTTCCCTTTCTATCTACTAACATATTTGCCATTGCTGTACCTCCTTCTATTTACTCTTGGTAATGGCTTATCTGGTTGCGTATTTAGATGTCTGAGTTCATCACGAAAGATATACATTTCATCCATGATTTCATCCTTGTTAATCTGTATGCTTTCTCTTATCTCTCTATTCCACATATCTGTTTTCTTGGATTCAATCCACGCTCTATGTGCATAGTCAGTTAACTTCTCGTTCTCATCAAGTAGAAGAAACAATGTCTTAAATATATGAGGACATAAATTGCAGTCATCATTTTGATGCTCTTTCTGTAACATACCCAGTAATTCTTCTACAGATTTTTGGGTATCGTCACTCACGGGTATATCCATACTCACCTCCTTGTATATGAGAGCAGTTTAAAGACATGCTCAGGTCTATCGCTGTACTCACTGGAACTTCAGCCACCAAGTTCATGAGACTATTGGCCATGGAGTCACAATAGGTGCATCCTACCAACACGCACTGTGTTTAACGTCCTGCTATGCAATGAAAAACGGACGGGGGCTTACGGCCTAACAGCGGATTTCTTTCTCTTGGGTAATAACTTATCACGCCTAGATGACCATAGTTTTAATTTACAGGCATCAATAAATGTGTCCTGTTGTTCAGGTAGGTGGGCCACTTCCCTAATCTCTGGGTCAGTACCTTCTTCCTTAGGTAGTTTTACTATGAATGCTCTTACCTTTGAAGTTACTGGTACATCTATACAGAACTCAAGAGCCATAGCATATGCTGCCATCTGTAATGGGTATTCCCTGTACATATACTTGCCTGTCTTGTAGTCACAGATTACAAAGTTATCGTCCTTGTCTACTGCCAGTACATCACAGGTTCCTGCGTATGCTATCCCTCCAACATTATAGTAAAGGGGTACTTCAGTCCCGACAATTTCCAAGTCGGATGTATCTAACCATTCAGTCCAAGCATCCACTACTGGTTGGAACTTGGATGGTACTGATGTATCTGTATTTATAATCAGGTGCTCAAGCAAAGCGTGTGCTTCAGTACCGTAGTCAGCTGCAGTGTCACGCTTCTCTTCATGGGCATGGCTTGCATTCTCAAGTAATTGTTTCAAGGGCATCATTGAATGGTTCTCTCTTACATAATCAAGAGCCTGATTCATTGCCCATAACCTGAGTCCTTCCTTCTCAATGATGTTAAGGATTCCAGTTACCCTCTGTAACTTTAAGTCTTCAGGTATCCGCTCATCTCCCACTACACGGTAGCTCTTACTATCCCCAGATACACGTACAGATACCTCTGCTTTATATTTATTTATGCTATCCCTAACTGTGGATGCGAATGTCACTATACTCCCTCCTCAATGAACTCCACTCTTATATTCTTTACCTTGCATATGTCATCATCCAGATTAACAAGTGCCATACCTACTACCTTGTTCTCATTAGTAGTGAGCCATTCAGTTGCCTCTGATACAGACTCAGCCTTGAAGTGAAGCGTTCCAGTCATACGCACTGGTGCTGTAAAACTCTCTAACTCTTTTGCCATTCAACTCACCTCCTCAGATGATTTATTCTCTATACATTTCTCATAAAAATGTTAGTTGTATCGGTTCGGGCTCACCATTGTTCCAGAACTTATCCACCAGTGCAAGTTGCGGAGTGGTTCTGTTTATTGGGAATGAATTCTTCCTAAAGATATCCATCGAGGTAGTAAATGTATTACCAGTATCCCCAGCTTCAATGCGTATCGTATGAGCCCCGTATTCTATGGCCTCATTAATAACAGTAGTATCGAATGCCCATCCCTTAGGAGCCCTGAGCTTGTGTTTATATTCTCTTACTTTCTTAATGAGAATGCCGTCCCCATTTACATGAGCAACGACATTCCCACCTATAGTGCGGAGTTGCACTTAGAAGTCCACCTCTTCTTCAGTTACCTCTTCTTCAGTTACCTCTGGTACATAAGTACCTAAGATAATAGATTCAAAGATATCTGTTGATGAGGCAATCTCCTCAATAGTATTGAAGGTATCAACGGCAGCTTTGAATGCTACCTGTCGTATTATGCTTCTGCCCCTGTCATCCATACTTGCTGTCCAGTTCTGTACTGGTGCTTGAGTAGGCACAGAAGGGGTCTGTGGGGTCGATACAGGCGTTTGTGGTGTCTCCTGTACTATTGGTGTAGGGATAGGGGTAACGGGAGCTTGATTGCCACCCATTGATTCCCACTCCACTATTCTCCACCTGTACATCCAGTCCTGTGTACCGTCATGGTATCCACCACCTGCATTGTCTGATTTCTTTTTAACAGTGCCACGTTCTACCAGTACGTTATGTGTACCAGCTTCAAGAACTTCAGGACACTGGTCTTTATAGATATACAGGTTGTCACCCCAAGTGTTGGAGTGTGGTGTCCACTCAAAGTGAACGCTTAATTTGTACTGTGCCCTTCCCTGTCTATCCGTAGTATGGCTCACCTCATTTATACGGATGGAAGTCCATCTCCTTTCTACCTCTGGTTGATTCATTCGGCCTCTACCTCCTTAGGTATCTCTGGTTTAAATTCTCCAATCTGTTTTGCTGTGAAATACAATCCCCTTTGTATAGAGGTTCCATCTAGCTGACCGAACCTCCTGTATCTTTGTACACTACCGGGGTGTACCCTTAACTTTCTTCCTGTATCAACAATATCGAACATTTCAATATCGTTACTACAGTTATCGCAACGGAGCGTAAAGCTCATAGTCTGCCTCCTATATTCTTATTTAATTGTGCAATGCCATCAGCTATCTTCATGAGAGCTATAACCTTCAGGCATTCCATAGCGTTCTGATAGACCTGTGGTTTTCCTTTACCACCTTCACGCTGTTCACTTAAATCCATTGCTGAATCTATCTGTGTCCATAAAATTCTTTCCATGTCATGGAATGAGTTACTGTTACCTGTCACTGTTACATTCCTTTCAGTTACTTATATGTATTGTTACTGGATTGTTACTGTTACTGTTACTGTAACAGTTACTTGTTGTTGTTACTATTTTACATGAACAACAACATCTTGTCAAGTTACTCATCCTCCTTAGGGAACCTTTCAAGTAGGTCTTCCAGTAGTGATATAGGTAGCTTTACTTTTCTATTGCGTATTGTTTTTAGGTCAGCAATAGCAGTTGTTATAAGATATTTGTGCATCTTTAATGTGTATGCCATTGGGTCAAACCCATCTATAGATTCGGTATTCTGTTCCTCAAATTGATACGTTATTGTCTTTTCCATTACTAATCCTCCTGTTATTGCCGTGATGCCCAGTATCGAGCGTTGTCAATGTTATTTGCTATATCCACTACAGTTGTATTACTAGTAAAGATTTCATCATGTACATAGTGGTGTAAATCATGAATGCCTCTAGAATTAAATACCTCTTTAGCTTCTTCCTTTGAATCAGCAGATATTTTTACCAACCATGTGGTAGATTCTTTGACTACAAGTACATAGTCATTTTCATACATACCGTCTTTCATTACTCTTTCTCCCTTATTCCAATAACTTCAATCTCGTCATTTTGGTTTGCCATATCAGCATTAATAATTACTTCTAACCCATCAAATGCATATGGAATCTTTTCATCTAAATCAACTTCATCCTCTGCCTCTACTTCAATAACTTGGTCAGGCAATCTGTATAAAACTTCCCACTTCATATTAATTACCTCCCAAGTAATTTTCTTCATTCTTTGCCAGTTCCCCTGATGTCTTTACTATCTCGGCTATTGAATTAAAGGTTCGGGTAGCACAGTCATCTGGTATGTTGCCGTCCATCTCTCCATCTAATAGGTAGTCAACTACCCTATCTTTCTCTGTATGGTCACCATGTATTGTTACTAACAGGTACGTAATTTCTCTTTCCATTATTCTCCCTCCTCAGTTGGACTTATAAGTTCTCTCTATGTTTTGATTCACGTTTAGTACCACACGATTCACATAGGTAAACGTACCTATTTTTGTCAACGTCCTCAAAGGTTAACTCTTTGGTTTTTCCACAGTCATTACACTTGTCTACTGGTACACCAAAGAATTTTTTTAATCCTATCGGGCCGTCACCTGTTACTCTGAACTCGTTATTCATTATTCTCCCTCCTCAGTTATATCTACTAATTCATACTCACCCTGTTCTGTATGGCTTATCCCTATTTTCTTTTCGTAATCTACCCATACAGAATCTTCAACTATTTTTAGAGCTTCTTCTTCTGAGTCTGCTTCAATGGTTGTTGTTATCCATTGAAGGTGATACTCAACTGTGTATTGCATTACTCACCTCCAAGTAAGTTTTATATTTATCTTCTAGTCGTAGTGAAAAGGATGGTCTGGTGTACCTCCCCACCCTTTTTAAATACTCCATACTTCATTGCCGTCTGCATCTGTAACGGTGATAGGCATCACTTCTTCAATAAAGGAATAGATGTCGGAGGAAGGTGTTACCATTTTGTATTGTGCTTGGACAGTCTCTCTCGCCTCTAGAACATCAATCGCTTCTACTTCAATTGTGGCATGCCCTGTTAGTTCTACTGTTACTGTAAATTTTGCCATTTTATTTCCTTGTATCTTTTTAGGTTTAGATATTCTTGTCATTTGTCGTACTGGACAGAGCCCTTCATAAATTACTTCTGGTATTTCTGTTGGATTAGGTTGGTACAGGTTCAGGTATCGGGTCGCATCCACATCTTCCTCAAGGTATACATAGGTTTCATCCTGATAGCTGTGGGTTGATGCTTGGAACCCATTCAATTCATACTCTCTCTTACTAACCTGTAGCCATGCGTGGCCTATATCTACAATCCATTTGTACGGTAGCTCGTCCCTCTCTCTATCTATTACCTTGTCATTGCCTTCATGACTCATTACTCACCTCCCAGTATGTAACTTGTTGCTTTGTGTGCTTGTGATGATGCACTTACTAATAGTTTTTCGTCATTCCGTAACTTGCCTATCCAACTTCTAAGGTATGCTTCTGAGTTTTCCCTAGTGTTATCAATTCCTGATTGTCTGCATAGTATTGCTGATACAAACTCGGCTACTAATTCTTCCTTTGCATACTGACCACTACCAAAGTGGTCAAAGTTTTGTATTCCTTCTCTACCTACTCTTGATTCGTGTCCTGTAGAGTGTCCTTCCTCGTGGAATCGTGTTGAGTAGTATTCATTTGGACTATCGAATGTGCTTCTATCGGGAAGATGTATCGTGTCTTCTTTCATCCTGTAGTAGGCACGGTCACCGCCATTGTGTAACGTGACTGGTTTATTAGGTATCCCATTCAGTATCTTTTCTGCTTCTTCTATAGGTACAAATTCTGTAGCGTTTGGTTTGCTTAGTGGTTCTACATTCAAACCTTCCCATTGCTCTACGTTAAAGACCTTGTAGTATCTGAATATAGGAAACTTAATTACTTCTTCTTCAAGTTCACCTTCATTTTTCTTACGCTCTAATATTAGGGGTTTCAGTAGGGTTATTGACTTGTGATATTCGCCATCCTTTAACGTGCTACCGTTTGCCTTGCCTTGTTTGTAGGTAAGCCATCTATAATCTTCATACTGGTCACCACCTAATACATCTATCCAGAACGGGTTCATACCCTGATATATATGTCCTGATATAGCGTTTTGATGGGCTCCGAATACACCAGTCCACGGCTTATGCCACGGGAGTCCTTTGTTTTTCAAAATATTATCAATCATCTGGTCAGTCTGTACCTTAAATACAGATGGTTTGTTGTATTTCTTTTTGCTTTTTCCCTTACTCCTAGTTGCTGTTACCATTGCTTAGTTCTCCTGTAACTTGTTATATGAATCGTGAGCATCCTTTATAGCTAATAACTTGGTATATATCTTTGAACACTGGCTTAACTTCATAGCTTGGGGGGTTGCTTTAAGTGTTAAGCCCCTTCCGCTATCAAGGCATTTCTTTTTACTCTCTCCTACTATGTATATAAGATGATTTATATCCGACTCTGTTAGTAACATTGCTTAGTTCTCTCCTTCGCATTTTGTGCATAATATTGTTTCTAATACTTTTGATAGTGAGTATTCATTGCCATACCATTCAACTAGTATTGTCATGTCGCATACTT
>Ga0208919_1000485_pt1 | contig 26620 bp, 26 predicted proteins | sample 4_EtaG_FD_184076 | JGI IMG/M metagenome (GOLD analysis project Ga0208919, IMG submission 184076) | Marine viral communities from the Subarctic Pacific Ocean - 4_ETSP_OMZ_AT15127 metaG (SPAdes) (version 3) | ecosystem: Environmental > Aquatic > Marine > Oceanic | place: Pacific Ocean | collected...
GCCGGGGTAGACCGTGCGAACGACCACTGATGGCGGCACCACGTCGGGGTACTCGCTAATGGGCAGGTTGGGTATGGAGATCAGCCCCACCGCTAGAATAATGATCGACAGCACCGCTGCAAAAATCGGTCGATCCACAAAGAAACGCGAGAAATTCATGGCGGTCTAGTCCTCCCTGGCAGCAATGGCGGGTTGGGCGTCAGCAGCCGGGGCGGCGGGCACCGTTTGGGGGCTCACTTCCATACCCGGCATGAAGACTTTTTGCACCCCGTTGACGATCACCCGGTCGCCGGCAGCAAGCCCTTCGCTGATGACCGTGCGTTCATCCACCCGGCGCCCTGTGTCGACCTGGCGACGCTGGGCGAGGTTGTTCTCATCCACCACGTAGACGTAGCGGCGATCCTGGTCGGTCAGGACCGCCTTGCCATCCACCAGCAACGCTTGGTCCAACCGCGCGACCGGCATTTCGACCCGCGCAAACTCCCCGGGCCGAATGCGGCCATCCGGGTTGTCCAGCACTGCCCTGAATTGCAGGGTGCCGGTGTTGGGGTTCAAGCGGTTGTCGATAAAGTCCAGGGTGCCTTTGTACTGGCGCTGCGGGTCGCCGCCCAGCTCGATATTCAGGTTGTTCGATGCTTCACCGGTGAGAAGTGTCTGGCTGGCAAACGCGGCCTGCTCGTCGGCCTCGAAGTAGACGTGTATCGGATCGATGCTCACCAGCGTGGTCAGAAGGCTCTGGTCGGCGCTGGCCAGGTTACCGCGAGTGACCATCGCCCGACCGACGCGGCCACTGACCGGTGCTGTAATGCGGGTGTATTCAAGGTCAAGCTCGGCGGTCTGCAACGCTGCCTCGGCGGCATCGACCATGGCACGAGCGTTACTCAGGGCCGATTGACGCTGGTCATGCACTTCCTGGGAAATGGCCTGACGCCCTAGCAACACCCGGGCACGTTCAGCTTCACTGCCAGCCTGAGCCTGCTGGCTCCTGGCCTGGGCAAGATCCGCTTGGGCGGCGTTAACACGGGCCTGGTATGGGCGTGGATCGATCAAGAACAGCAAATCTCCCTGCTCTACCAGCTCTCCCTCCTCGAAAGCGACTTCCTGGATATAGCCGCTGACTCGCGACCTTAATTCAACCGTTTCAGCCGCTTCCACCCGCCCGGTGAATGACTCACTCAACACCACTGGCTGAGCGGTCACTTCTGCCACCTCGACTTCTGGGGGTGGCGGGGGCGATGCAGAAGCCGCCTCCTCACTCTTGGCTTCGCAGCCGGTAAGCAAGGCCATCAGCAGCAGGAACAGGAATATCGCCCGGCTGCTTGCAAAGCGGGTTCTTAGAGACAGACTTCCCATGATTACTTGCTCCAGTGGCTATCGGACGCCGATAGCAGCATTCGTTATATAACGCCTCACCGCGTTGGCGGTTGGCATTTAATTAGTCGGTTCAGCACGATCCATTTCGACATTGCCCTACGGCTTCCACCGTGAGGGGGAGTCTCAGACCGGTAGCGTTCTTGAAAGACGCTCTGGTCATACGGAGGGCAGGCAAGCCCGCAGCACCAGGCTGCGGGCTTAGCGCCCATCAGACGCTACCTACAATAGGCGGTACGAGCGCGAGAGAGGTATCGTGTTCCTGCGGAAAGCTTGCCTGTTTCTGTCACGGGCAGAGAGCGGCCCAATAAGCAGGCCCAATCAAACAAACGAACGATTTTCGGACTTGCACAGCATGACGGTCAGGTGACAGCTGATGCGGGTTGTCGATTTCTACGGGGTACTTGCCTGATCCTGCAGAATCAAATGAAAAAGCCTACGATTTATAAATCGAAGGCATATACTGCGAACTAATAGGGAGGAAAGCCATTGACCACTATCTTGCCTGAGCAGATTGTCCAGCTCAGCGACAACCTATCGCAACAGTTAATCAGCGTTGCCCGTCGCTGGAGCCCACTTGAAGAGCTTCAGGATACGGCGATTGCCGAAGTGCAACTGGTGCGCACTGACGCCCCTACCAGCTTTCACTGTGCGGTATACGAGCCGTGTCTGTGTTTTGTCATTCAAGGCAGCAAGACCGTGCTACTAGGTGACAAGGAGATCGTCTACACCGGGCCCAGCTACATGGGTAGCGCCGTTTACCTACCGGTGGTAGGCAGGATTGACCATGCCACCCCGGAAAAGCCCTACTTGGCGGTAAAAGTCTCAGTGGATCCCCAGGAGGTAGCAGGACTGATACTGGAACTGGGCGACACAGCGCCGCCCGCGGGAAATGATACTATCTGCTCCGAGACGGACTGCGGATTAAAATCGGCCCCCATGGATGCACGCATGCAGGGTGCACTTTATCGATTGTTGAGCCTGCTCGACTCCCCGGAAGACATCAAGGTGCTTTCCCCCTTAGCCCGTCGGGAGTTGATCTATCGGGCACTCATGGGTGCCATGGGGCCTCACATGCGCCGGTTTGCCGCCTCCGACTCCCAGGCTAACCGGATTGCGCGGGTCATCTATGCGCTTAAAGAGCGCTACACGCAACCGCTCAAGATCCGTGAACTGGCAGCAACCGCCAACATGAGTGAATCGACGCTTTACCATAGCTTCCGGCAAGTCACACGCATGTCGCCCCTGCAGTACCAGAAGAAACTTCGCCTGCACGAGGCCCGACGACTCATGCTGGCCGAGGGGCTCGAGGCGGCCACCGCCAGCTACCGGGTAGGTTATGAAAGCCCTTCCCACTTTAGCCGCGAATACAGCCGCATGTTCGGCGCGCCACCCCGAGCTGATGTTATTCAACTGCGGGCAGCGGGAACAGCACCGCAGACTGCATGACTTCCAGTGTAATCGGCTTCTGGTTTTCCCGATGATTCTGATAACGGCTATTTAGTCTTTTATAACTTCAAGCCACTTAATATTGAATTATTGCAACTAAATCACCAACAACAATAACGCCATAGATAACTATAAACCTTTAACCTTAAAAGCACATCACAACGTCATTAAACATGACGAACACAATAGATTCACATCTTTATAACAAGTCACACAAGTATATTAAAAGCAAACAAAATCAGCTAACACACACATTGTTAGCCAAGGCTATGTTAGTTCACTATCACAAACTTTATTTTTAAAGCTCTGTCTTGTTTGTTTAATAAATCGTGGTAGGATTCATCGCTATTGAATACCCGACTTTTACACTCAAGCATAGTATTACTACTCTGCCACTGGGTACATGTGCACGGTACTTTTCCAGCGAGCGAGTTCACACTCCATGACACCAATTACCCTGCTGTTTCTAGCCGTATCCATGTCGGCAGATGCCTTCGCCGCCTCCATCAGCAAAGGCGCCGAGCTGCAAAAGCCACGGTATCGTCACGCCATCGGGATTGGCCTGGTCTTTGGTGTGATCGAAGCCATTACCCCGGTACTCGGCTGGGTAGCGGGCAAGGCATCTCAGCAGTATGTGCAAGCCTGGGATCACTGGGTGGCCTTTACCCTGCTGACGCTTATCGGCCTTCACATGATGCATGCCGGGCTCAAAAAGGAAGACAAGATAGAGCACCGCAAACAGACGCTCTGGTTATTGGTGTTGACCGCCACTGCTACCAGCATTGATGCCATGGCTGTGGGCGCCAGCCTCGCCTTTATCGATGCCAATATCATCGCCACCAGCCTAGCTATCGGCCTCGCTACTACGGTAATGGCCTCTATAGGCACTTTTCTGGGCAATAAGCTTGGCAAGTTCGTCGGTCACTGGGCAGAACTTATCAGCGGTATTGTGCTAATCGGAATTGGCTTAGCAGTATTGGCCGAGCACACAGCTTTTTTTAATGCTTAACCAGCAATTTATAACCTTGATCTCTTTTAAACCTGAAAGTCCTTCTTAAGCGATTGAGCTTTTACACATGAAGCTGCCGTAAAAGAAAAGCTTGAGAAAAATCTATTTACTTAACTAAAGACTAAAGCTGCGGTAGCTGGTCAGCCAAGTGGCGTAATTTATCCGGATTACGCACAACGTAAAGTGCCTGGATACGACTATCCACGACCTCCAGAGTCATAACCTGAGGTAGCCCATCGTGTTCGATCGTTAACCACCCCGGAAGCCCATTGACAATTACATGACTTACCCAGCAAGGGTTGGATGACGTCGACTTGTGGGCCAAGCCTGCAAAGAACCGGCTTATTTTATCTGCGCCGATAATGAGTCTGCGTACAGCAACTCTCTTGCCGCCTCCATCGGCATGCAGCGTCGCGCTGCCGCTCAACAAAGCCTTCAATTCGGTGACGTCGCCACTGCGTGCTGCTTCAAAGAAGCGTTGGGTCAGTTGGCTGTGCTCTCCAGCCGCCACCTGATAGCGCGGGCGTGCGGCCCGCACCTTTTTTCGAGCCCGGCTGGCAAGTTGGCGACAGCTTGTTTCACTACGTTCGAGGCTGATGGCGACCTGACCAAAATCCAGCCCGAACACATCGTGCAGTAGGAAAGCAGCCCGTTCCAAAGGCGACAGCCGCTCCAGCGCCAGCATCAGGGCGAAAGAGACATCGCTGGCTAGCGCCTCGGGGTCCACCGGAGTATCCAACGTTTCCACCAGCGGTTCAGGCAACCAGGGGCCCACATAAACCTCACGTTGTCGATGAGCGACCCTAAGGCGATCAAGACAAAGCCGGCTGGTGACAGTGGTCAGGTAGGCACGCACATCGTTCACCGAAAGGTGGTCAGTATCATGCCAGCGCAGGTAGGCATCCTGTACCACATCTTCCGCTTCGCTCACCGACCCCAGCATTCGATAGGCGATACCGGTCAGATAACGGCGCCAGTGATTAAACTGGCGCGCAGACTGTTCCGTCATGGTGATTGGCTCCCGCTACTCAAGCACGGCGGTCGCGTCCACTTCAAACAGCATGCCATCCAGCGCTAACCGCGGTACCGGCACAAGTGTTTGCGCAGGCAGCGCATCGCCAAAGGTCTCCTTCACATAGCGGGTCATAACCTCCAACATCGAAGGATCATAATTGACGACATAGGTGTTAATACGAGTAACCTGTTGCGGGCTCGCATCAAGTTCTTGCAACACAGTTCTAAGGTTGCGATAAGCTTGGGCAACTTGATCCGCAAACGACTCAGGCAGTACTCCCTGGGCATTTTCGCCTCCCTGACCGGCAATGTAGGCAACCCGGCTGCCTCCGCTGGCAACCACCGCGTGGCTATAGCCGTTAGGTGCAGGATCATAAAGTTCATCAGAATTGACGATGGTTGTTGTCACTCCACCTGCGTGAGCTGTGTTCAGCGCCATAGCGATAATTCCCCATTTAAAGCGTTTGATGATGCAACAAAACATATCACTACCCCTCAGCTCTGATCACTGACGGCTTTGGGTTTCATTCGGATGAAGCGAACGAAACCCCACACTAATGCGGTTCCAGACGTTAATCGCTCCAATCAGTAAGGTAAGGTCAACGAACTCTTTCTCGGTAAAATTCGCCACGCCCTGCTCGTAATCCTTCGTAGGAGCGCCTGTGTCGGGTAGCTTTGTCAATGCCTCGGTCCAGGCCAACGCCGCCCGTTCCCGTGGCGTATAGAGAGTGGACTCGCGCCAGGCAGACAGCAGGTAAAGGCGTGCCTCGCTCTCACCCGCTGCGCGGGCATCGCTGGTGTGCATATGCAGGCAAAATGCACAGCCATTGATCTGAGAGGCGCGTGTTTTAACTAGCTCAATCAGACTAAATTCCAGTCCACAGTGGCGAACGTACTCCTCTAGCTTAGTCATCGCGGTAATGCCCTCTGGAGAGGCTTTAAAGGCGTTCAGGCGTGTTTCCATTGTCTTGCTCCTCTGTTTTATATGGAGTGGAAAGCTATCCACCGGTCGTTCTACAGAGGTAGACGGAACAGCCTTAATGTTTGTGACATGGTGAGAAATAATTTAGAAAATAAAACGCCTGGGAGACGAGGAGTACGCCAAAGCATTGGCTAGTGGCCAGGGCATTTCGGATACTTATCGCTATCTCCCCTACCCTGTGGGCCACTCAATCACTCTCTTTTCCAACGGCTTTCACATGCCGTAGAGTAACGGCTGATATCAACGCAAGCGCCAAAAGGGTGGCGCCACTTACTGCGGCGGCCATATTCATACCTTGCGTAAACGCAGACTGGGCTTGCTCAAGTATCCCATCGGGAAGTCGTTCAGCAACTGACGTTGTTGCCCACAAGCTTTCTCCAAGGGCACGGGAGATATCGTCTGGCATCCCGTTAGGAATCGCACTGGCAATCTGCACGCGATACAACAGGGTCGCCATGCTGCCGAGAAGTGCTACGCCTAGTGCCACCCCCAACTCTTGAACCATCTCGGACATCGACGATGCAGACCCGGTTTTTTCCGGAGGTGCAGACCCTACCACCAAGTCTGTGCCCAGCGCGGCGATGGTACCCAGCCCCAGGTATACCAGTGAAAATCCGATTACGACCTGGAGTACCTGAACGGAGAGTGGGTCTACTTGAGCCAGAAAACCACAACCGATGCTTGAAAGCATAAGCGCTAAAGCAATAACAAACGCTGGCCGAATTCGGCGCGCAAAGATAGGGGCAAGGATACCGGCTAGTACCATCATCAGCGCTGGCGGCCCCATCCACAACCCAGCAATCAGCGGCGTGTAGCCCGCCACTAGCTGAAGATATTGGGTAACTAAGAGCATCATTCCCGCCACGCCCACCAGCCCTATCAGGAGTATAAAAAGGGCGGCAGTGAAGGTTTTACTGGCAAACAGTTTGAGATCAAGCAGTGGATCGAGAAGCTGCTTTTGGCGACGCACAAAGAACAGTGTTCCCACTACGCCTAGTGCGAGAGTAACCAATACCAGTGGCGTCAATCCTGCTTTAGAGAACTCCTTTATGGCATAGATACTTGGCAAAATTGCTATCAACAGCAACAGGACACTCAAAAGATCCAGACGGCCTGCCTGTGGGTTACGGTACTCCGGCAGGAGTAATGGGGCAGTTAACAACAGTATGATGACGATGGGCACGGCAATTAGGAAAGCGGCTCCCCACCAAAAGGGTGCTAACAGCAACCCACCGACCACCGGGCCTAACGCCATACCCAGTGCGAACATGGTTGCCCATATACCGATCGCCAGTGCCCGCTGGTGCAAATCAAAAAACATATTGCTAATCAGGGCCAACGTAGAAGGCATCAGGGTTGCTCCGGCAATACCCAGTGCTGCCCGCGCCACAATGAGCCACTCGGCATTGGGTGCATAAGCTGCAAACACCGACGCGACCGCAAACGCAGAGGCTCCCATCATCAGTAGCCGACGTCGGCCAATCCGATCCCCTAGCGTGCCCATAGTGATCAGAAAACCGGCGATCATGAAGCCATAGGCGTCCATAATCCACAGCGCCTGGGTACTGCTTGGCTGTAGCTCTACCGCCAGGGCTGGAAGCGCCAAGTAGAGAATAGTTACATCGAGCCCAAGCAGCATGGTGGGCAGTGCCAATACCGCAAGCCCCGCCCACTCTTTAAGGCCAGCCTTGTTATAAGGCCGTCCTCCTGCAACCGTATAGAGAGGGGTGTGAACATCACAATTGAATGACATGTAGCCTCCGACTTCATCATGGAAGCAGGCATTCTCAGACACTCAATATGGGGTTACAATATAGCCAATTATCCTATTACCAAAGGTAATAGCATGTCGAATCATAGGCTTGAACGAACACAGAGTGATCTCACCGAATTCATGCTGCGGCATCGTCGCAAATTGACGCCCGCGGACGTTGGACTTCCCACCAGCGGGCGAAGGCGTACACCGGGCCTAAGGCGAGAAGAGGTTGCGGCGCTTGCTGGGGTAGGACTGACTTGGTACACGTGGTTTGAGCAGGGCCGTGACATTAAGGTCTCCGAACGCTTCCTGCTCAATATCTCCCGTGCCCTGAAACTGGATGACGCCGAGTGCTGTCATCTTTTTCTGTTGGCACACCGCCGAGCGCCGCCAGCAGAAGCGTATCAAGAGCAGAGCATATCTCCCCGGATACGATCGCTGATGGATGATCTCTCTCGCCCTAGCTACGTCATGAATCTGCGCTGGGATGTTATTGGCTGGAATGCGCAGGCCGATAAGCTACTTCAGTTCAGCAGCCGAGAGGCGTCTGAACGCAACCTGCTAAGGATGGTATTTACCGCCCCCGATCTACGCCGACGACTTCCTGACTGGCAACTGGATGCCTCGCATATGCTGGCGCAGTTTCGTTGTGACTTAGCTGTCGCCCCTGAAGACCCGATCATGCAAACGCTGATCGACGAGCTTTGTCAGTTATCTCCAGACTTTCGGCGCTGGTGGGAAGCTTCAAGTATGGAAGGCTACCATCGAGGAATCAGCAGCCTCCTCGATACAGAGGGCGGGCATCATACTTATACCCATGAGACGCTAATCGTTGATGAGCACCGTCATCTCAAGATGGTTGTTTACTTCGACAGCTAAATCGTTCCTATGCCATCTTCTTTCACGGAATATTGAAGAGAAGACTCAACCGTCACACGGTCTCTGCTTCACGTGCCTCACTCGGCGGGTGGCCAATAATGCGTTTGAACGCGCGACTGAATGAGGCTTCGGAGTCATAGCCAAGCCGGTTCGCGGCCACGGCGATGCGCATATTGTCCCGGGCTATCCACTGTCGAGCCTGAAACATCTTTACCCGCGCCACATACTTAGCGGGAGTCACACCTAACATCCGGCTGAACTTATCGTTAAAGCTTGAGCGCGAAGCCCCCATGACATCCGCTAACTCGGCGACTGACCAATCGCGCTCCGGTTGTGTATGGATGGCTGCCAGCACCTTGCCTAGCTGTGGGCAGCGCACGGCGGCAATCCAACCGCTGGAGTCGTCACTGCAGGCACACTCAATCCAAGCGCGAATAATAGTGGCGGCCAGCACATCGGCCAAACGGGCAAGTATGCCGCAGGCACCGATCCGATCCAGGCTAATTTCTCGCTCCATTGCCTCCAGTAAAGCAGGTACCGATGGGTCACGTTTAGCCAAATCGCTAGCGCGCATCATGTCAGGCATCATCGCGATCAGTGGATGTAGCGGGTCGAGATTGAAGTGCATGGCGCCACAGAAAAGCACATCCGGCTCAATATCACCCTCTTGGGACTCACTGTTCACCAGATAAATATTCTCGGTGACTGGCCTACGAGCCAACGTAGCCTTATCCACTGCAGGCACGTCCTGCGAGCTGGCCATTACGTGGGACGCTCCACGGGGAAAGAGCACCGCATCGCCAGCGTTCAGGTATGTCCACTCGGTTGTCTCGGTACGCAACCAGCACCCGCCTTGCGCCACAAAATGAAAATGTGCTGCTGGCTGGGCAGGGGTTGCGACGGCCCAAGGGGGGCGCAGCAGGCAGCGCCCATACTCCACACCCTCAAGGCGCAGGCCGAACAGAATTTCAGTTAAGGTGTCGCGCATATTAATGAACTCAGTTTGGACAAATAGTCATGCTTTACGGTTTTTATATCATAGAAAAGCCAAAACCTTAATTTTACACTGCAGCTTCAACTAACACTTTAGTAGGCCTGCAATGAACAACACTACTTGCTCCGCCAGCCCGTCATTACTAACAGCAACACCCACCGCTGAACCTACCTCAGCCAATTGGATGGGCATTGTCAGCCTCGCGCTGGGGGTTTTTGGTTTGGTGACTGCCGAATTTTTACCGGCCAGCCTGCTGACGGCCATGGCAGCGGATCTCAATATCTCCGTTGGCGCCGCGGGTCAGGCGGTTACAGCTACCGCTGCGGTCGCTGCGCTAGCCGCACTAACAATCCCACTCCTGACCCGCAATTTTGATCGTAGATTTGTGCTGCTTGGTTTATCACTGCTGCTCGTCGTTTCCAACGTCCTGGCGGCAACGGCGAATAGCTTTTTTGTATTAATTATTGCTCGAGTGTTGCTGGGAATTGCCTTGGGAGGGTTCTGGTCGATGGCCGCTGCCCTGGCAATGCGTATGGTGCCCGACAATCTGTTTGCACGCGCCATGTCTATTGTTCTGACGGGCGTATCTGTCGCAACTGTTTGTGCAGCCCCTCTGGGCGCCTATATTGGTGGTCTCTGGGGGTGGCGCAGTGCGTTTATTGCCGCTAGTTGCCTTAGTCTAGTGACGCTCGTGACTCAGCTTTTCGTCATTCCTGCCATGCCGCCAAAAGATAACCCAAGCCTGCGCATTCTCGTCCAACTGCTCACACGCACGCAGGTTCGCGTTGTGCTACTAGCCGTAGTGCTGATGATTTCAGGCCATTTTGCCGGGTTTACTTATATACGACCGCTCCTTGAAGAGGTGGCGCAGCTATCCGTCAGTGCAATCTCTGCGGTACTGCTCGGCTTTGGTATTGGTGGTTTTTTTGGCAATTTCGCCGGTGCATTTATCGCAGAACGTAGCGAGCGCAACGCCATTATCTTTGGTGGGGCACTCATTATTGCGATCACCATTACGCTACTGTTCGCGGGTAGTTCGGCCAGCGTTACTGCTGTATCTATCGCACTTTGGGGATTTGCTTTCGGCGCTTTTCCCATCGGATTTCAAACCTGGATAGTTCGTGCCGCGCCGGATCAAGTTGAAGCTGCAGGGGGCTTGATAGTTGCCGCCTTTCAGGTTGCTATCGCCAGTGGCGCCATAGGCGGTGGTATATTAGTGGATTACCTCGGCGCTTTAGGTGGCCCCCTATTAGCCCTGATCACTACCAGCCTGGGAACATTGCTTGTGTTGTCATTTGGGCCACGCTCACAAAGCCCGGCCTGATAGCAAGAGAGCCGGGAGCAGTGAAACTTCCCAGCTCCTCAGTTGACTAGACCACCCAGCGGAAACGCGGTGACTCAAGCGTCACATGCCTCTTGCTGTTCCCGTTACCCACGGTTCATCACCGTTCAATATCGCACAGGAAACTCTCCAGAATGGCACGGCTTTGGGCCAGTTTGGCTGCTTTCTGGTCGGCAAACTCAATTTGTTCGTGCAAGACATTGCGTAGTTCGTCACAGGGCTCGAAGACTGGGCCCTCCCCTCTCACACACGGTAGGAATTGCTTGATGGTTGCCAGAGTCATGCCTGCTGAACCGAGCAGTTTGATCCGCTCGACAGTGCGAATCTCACCCTGCCCGTAATGACGGTACCCATTGGTGGCGCGCGTTGGCTTAAGCAAACCTTCCGCTTCATAGTAGCGCAGCATGCGAATGCTTACTCCGGTGCGTTTTGCCAGCTCGCCTATTTTCATTTCACTCTATTGACTCTTACAGCGCTGTGAGGGTTTAGGGTAGTGGCTCCTCACTGCAAATTCAATCAGGAGTCAATGCTATGTCCACTAACGCCAGCAATTTTCAGGCCCATATTAATGGGCAACCAGCCACTCTTTCAGAGCTGATCCCCCTAGCCTTTGCAGGGTTTGCCCATTTCACGGCCATGCAGGTACGAGATCGAGAGGTCAAAGGGCTAGATCTTCATCTTGCCCGCCTGCAGAAAGCGTCAAAAGAGTTTTTTGGAAAGATGCTTCTCGAGGAGCAGCTAATCTCCTACATCAAAACAGCCATTGATGAAGGCCCGAAAGACCAGTCATTAACGGTTACTCTCTTCTCCCGCCATGGCGAATTCACCGCGGCCAGCATGGATGCGGAGCCAGACGTGCTCGTCCGTAGCAGCGCACCGGCTAATGGCCCTAAAGGGCCGTTGAGGCTGAGTAGGGTAGATCACGAGCGACCTCTAGCTTCTATCAAGCACGTTGGTGAGGCGGGCAAAACCTACTATCTACATCAAGCTCTGCGCCAGGGTTTCGACGATGCAGCCTTTGTCGACCGCCATGGGCGATTGAGCGAGGCAACCATCTGGAACCTTGCCTTCTGGGACGGTGAGACGGTGATCTGGCCACAGGCAACGATATTGCAGGGCACCATGATGGGTATTGTTCAACGCCAACTGAACCGCCTCGGTATTGCCCAGCGCCACGAGGAGATCACCATTGAGCGTCTTCAGGAACTGCCCGGTGCCGCGGTGATGAATTCATGGACACCTGGGATCGCAGTCACTGCCATTGCTACCACTGCTTTTGCAGAAATAACCCCGTTCATCAGTCTGCTTCATAAAGCCTACCAAGCTGAGCCCAACAGTGTGTTGTAGGGGGTCTTTCCATATAGCGCGGAATCTGAGACAACACCATCGATTTTCCAGCGTTGTCTCAGCAAGCTCTTCGGCAAAGTGCATTGCACATTGCCCCCCGCCACCACAAGAGTGAACACGGCCTTTCCGTTCAAACGTTGCAATCAACAGACCAGTTGCTCGCTCAATGCTGGTAAGCGCACCTTTATTTAACAAAAGGCTTTCAAGGGCCTGCATGTAGGCTCGCTTGTATGTGTTGAATTGCCATGCCTTACTCACTCTTATAAGGGTAGATTTAGCAAACACAATGTGAAATTTAATTAACTTTAGACTTAAGCCAATCGACAAAGGCCTGCATTTTGGCGCTATGCTGCCAACTTTGGGTCGGGATGTAGTAACACAGCATTGAATCAACGCCTTGATACGACATTGGCTGCAATGTGTTAGCTTTCACAAAGTCAGAAACCAGAGTCTCTGAACAAAACACCAGCCCTTTCCCAGCAATAGCTTCATACACGCCATAGAGCTCCTGATCAAAATATCTTATTTCAAAGTTTGGAAGAGACTCCCCATTTTCTATTAACCAGCTTTCCCAAGGTGAATCCGGTAATTTACTATTCTTCCATTTAGTCAGGTAGACAATAGGAGGCTTACCCGCTGTGATAGAGTTGATAAAAGAAGAGCCTCCATACACGTTAAAACGTTCTTTTTTCAATAAGCTTGACTCATCAACACGGGTTACGTCTCCCAAACGGATAGAGAGGGCATTAATTTTAGATGCCACCACTTCACCTGTTGATATTTCAACATCAATATTTTGATAGATTTTATTGAAATCATGTAATAACGGAATTAACACCAGGGCAGCAAAGGATGAAGTGGTATCAACATTCAGTCGTGATGCCCCTGACTTTATATTATCTAGCGCAGTCTGAATTTTCTGCAGACCTGCTGTTGTTGCCTCAGCGAGCTGGTGCCCCTCTGAAGTTAATATCACTTTTCGGTTTTTTCGGTTAAACAGCCGCACTCCCAACCTACTCTCAAGGTTGCTGATGTGGTGCGACACACCTGCTGGCGTTATCGACAGCTCCTCAGCGGCATCTTTAAAGCTCCCCAGTCGAGCTGCTGCTTCAAACACCTTAATCGCTTGCAATGAAGCCTTCACCGCCAGCCCCCCATTTTGGACTCAAACCCGTTTCTCAATAGGTAAGTTTTACTCATCTATCGAGCCAGTTTATTCATTTGTCGCAGTATTGGCAAAAAGGCAGCATAGCCACTCCACATCACTATCAGTCGAGCCCACTATGCACACATTACTTCATATAGACGCCAGCGTACGCAAGACGTCCAACCCAAACCCCGACCACAACTCAATATCAAAGCGCATTGCTATGCAGTTTGTTGATAAATGGAGGTCTGCTAAAAGTACAGATAATTACATTTATCGTGATATTGGCTTAAATCCACCAGCTTTCATTGACCAAGACTGGATAGGCGCTGTGTTTACTCCGGATGACCGAAAAAGTTCTGAGCAACTCGAAAAACTGGCTTTATCAGATCAGCTATTTAACGAGTTATCTCAAGCGGATGTCATTTTAATATCTTCACCTATGTACAACTACGGCATGCCCGCCCCTCTTAAAGCATGGTTCGATCAGGTAATGCGTATAAATAAAACATTTAGCTTTGACTTGGCTCGTGGCGACCATCCTATAGAGCCCCTTTTGTCTGGAAAAATACTTATTTTAGTGACCTCATGCGGAGAATTTGGGTTTGGGCCAGGAGGTGAACGTGAGCATATGAATCACCTCGGGCCACACATTAAAACATTGGGCAGATACTTGGGTGTCGAGTCATTTTATGAAATAACGTCAGAGTACCAAGAATTTGGGGACGAAAGGCATAAGGAATCAGTTGCTAATGCGCTTAAAAATGCAGGATTACTAGCGACTGATTTGGCTAGCAAAGCATAAATCCTTAAGCAGTAGTAGGGCAGTGCAATATGCGCTGCCCTGCTTAAAAGCTATTAATCTTGAACAGTAATACAGAAACTGCAACGCTAACCTGCCGTTTTAGGTGGGCTAAACGCTTTACTGTAATAGCCAGATGGATCGAAGCAGCAAACGCGGCGCTTTCCAGAAGCAAGCATGTCGCAAGCATCGAGAATCCGCTTCGCTCGAGTCTTGGACTGCTTGGCGGACGTAATCCAATGAATCCAGTCCAGGCGAGCAATCGTCGTGGTATCGCTCCAAACGGCTTGAGCTTCTGGAGACTCTGCAAGGGCATCCTGCAAATCAGCGGGCACCTCGGGTTCAGGCTCCTGCTCTACGGGCGTAATCTCAAAGGTGACATCGTCGCCACTGTTAACGCCTGCCGATTCAAGCAGCTCTTTACTTACCCGCAACCAATGGCTCAATTGGCCGTCCGGTTCAAGAGTAGCCTGGAAGGCATAAGTATTGAGAGTGCCCTCTACCGTTGTCCTGCCTCGCCGTGGGAGCTTCTCACTCACGCTTTTGGGCAGCACGACAAAAGCCCATGAATTATCGCTATCCTGCTTGGCGGGCCGAAGAAGCGTTGCTTTAAACTGAGATGTCATAGCTCTTTGTATCCTATTTTTAGTGTGGCAATTAACAGTACTCCAATCAAAAGGGACAGCCCCTCCTTCAGAACGGGCTGCCTGTGGCATGCTGCTGCATAGCTCAAGGCCCCTAATCCTGATTATAGTCAGAGTGAGGCCCTATATTCAGACGCGATTTATTGATACTCCACCATCTGCCAATAGTGCCGTTCCGGTCGTAAAGCTGGACGCATCTGAAGCCAGGTAGAGTGCGGATTGAGCAATCTCTTCAGGCTTTGCCGTCCGCTTCATTGCATGTAGGTTGGCTACGAACGCTAATGCTTCGGGAGTGTTGGCAAACTCCCTGGCTGCAGCAGTATCCGTGCCTCCCGGTAGTAGCGCATTCACTCGAATGTTATCAGAGCCATATTCACAAGCGAGTACTTGCGTCAGCCCGATTAATCCCGCTTTACTGGCCGCATAAGCAGCCATGCCTGGCATTCCAGCGCTATAGCCAACAAATGTTGAAGTGAAAATTAACGAACCACCGCCACTCGTTAGCATGGCCGGCAGTTGATACTTAGCTGCCAGAAAAGCGCTCGTTAAATTGGTCGTGATCACCTGATTCCAATCGGCCAACGACATCTCGGGCACCGGCCCCATCGCACCTAAAATGCCTGCGTTGTTAAATGCCGCGTCCAATTGACCAAACCTCGCGAGCGTCTCGTCAACGAGCTTTCTGGCGAAATCCTCATCACCTACGTCGCCAGCAACCGCTAACGCTTGGCCACCCTCCTCTTTTATTGCGCTGACCAGCACCTCCAGCTCTGACTCTCTTCTGGCCGCTACCACGACAGTAGCTCCCTCCCTAGCGAAAAGCCGGGCAGTCGCTCTACCAATACCTGCGCTGGCACCAGTAACAATGGCAACTTTATTTTCGAGTGCACCCATCTTTATGACCTCCATCACTGTTCAGAAAAAGGGGAAATTCCCCCACCAACAGCGAAGATCATAAGAAGCCTTTTACCTGGCGCCGACCCGAAACTTGCTACATTGCGCAGGTACTAAAATGCTGAGCATACCTGTGGCCTTTTCAGGGCACGGCGTAGCTGACCCGCCTGCTGATTCCCGACGAGCCGGGCTTCAACCTGTACTGTTCGAGCTTAAGGGAGTAGGGTAGCCCTCCGGATCGACTCCCCCAGCGCTTTGTTGCGATTCACTGTGGAAGTCCATCTGCCTCCCTATTTAAGGCGTTTCCAGCGCCTGACACTTGCACGACCTGATCGCCAACCGCGATATCATCTCGCTACAGACATACCTAGAAAGATGTTCTGTTTTTTGCTTACGTCCTGTCGCGGCCACTCCTTCAAGGGAACTGTGGTTGCTATTTAGGATGCTAGGGCTGCAAAGCCTATGGGTATTCAATGAACGAAGAAAGATTCTATCAATTCTCGACCGTGACTGTGCTCGCCTTGTTGGCGTTTTTTTACGGCGGCACTTACCTGCTGACCTTGCTGATCAAGAAGAAAAAGGAAAATACTGACGCCTTTATGGTGTCTAATCACCAGATCGGCTTTGGCCTTGGCGCTGCCAGCATGACCGCCACCTGGATCTGGGCAGCCTCGTTCTACGGCGCCGCCACCTCGGGTTATACCTATGGCATTTCCGGCCCTTTACATTACGGGCTGTGGGGCGCGCTGATGATTCTGTTTATCTACCCCTTTGGCCGACGTTTTCGCAAACTGGCGCCCAATGCGCACACCCTGGGTGAGCTTATCCATGCCCGCCATGGTTCTTCCAGCCAGCTGATTCTTGCCTCCTCCAACATCCTGGGCAGCATCATCAGCCTGATGGTCAACTTCACCGCTTCCGGCGCGCTGGTTTCGGTGCTTTCGCCCCTCTCTTTCCAGGCCGGTGTGGTTATTGCTGGGGTCGGGGTGCTCTCCTATACGCTGTGGTCAGGCTTCCGCGCCTCAGTGCTGACGGACTTTGCCCAACTGATGGCGATGATGGCCGTGGCCATCCTGATTATTCCAGCGGTAATGTTTGCTCTCGGCGGCCCGGAAACGCTGTCAGACGGCATGAGTCTTCTTACGCCAGAACAAGCCAACCTGTTCTCGATGGACGCGATCCTCAATCAAGGTGCGCCCTTCTTTGTAGCGGTGCTGGCATACGCCATTGGCAACCAGACCATTTCCCAGCGCCTATTCGCCGTGCGTGAAGATCATATCAAACCGACCTTTATCACCGCGACCATTGGTTATGGTGCCATTGTCATTGGTCTTGGCATGATCGGCTTGATGGCATTGATGACCGGCATGGAGCCGATCGATGGCGACATGAACAATCTGATTCCGCAGATGGTTTCAATGTACCTCTCACCGGTGTTTATCGGGTTGTTCTTTATTCTGGTGATCGGTTCGCTCTCCTCCACTGCTGACTCGGATCTTTCCGCCATGTCGGCGATTTTGATGGCCGATGTCTACGGTAAAAACATTGCCAAAAACAAGCCCGACCCGACCAAGATGCTGTTTATTGGCCGGTTAACCATGATCGTCGCGACGCTGATCGGGGTGGTTCTTGCCAGCTTCTCGATGGACATTCTGATCATGCTGGTCTTCGTTGGTGCGCTGTGGGGTGCAATTGTGTTCCCGGTCATCGCCAGTTGCTTCTGGGATCGAGTCACCAACAAGGCCTTCACCTCCGCTGTCATCGCGGGCTTGGTGATGTTCTGTGTCGCACGATTCGAGCTAGTACCGATGATTGGCGTCACTGCGGGGCTGTTTGAACTACTCGCCGCCGTCGGCGGTGGTGTGGTGCTCGGTCTGATGGCCTTCGGCTTCTGTGGGCGCAGAATTGGTTTGGTTTTCGGCACACTCTGCGCCATTGTGCTGGCCTACTTCTGCGTCGGATTCCTGCGGGACTACACCGTGCTGCTGGCTTCCTTAATGGCTTACGGCGTCAGCACCATCTTCTGCATCGCGGTCAGCCTGATGAGTTCCAGTAAGTTCGACTTCTCGCAGATCGATCAGAAAGTGATCAACTACGACCCGACCAAACCTGCGACGCAAGGCTAAGTCCAGCGCCACGCTAGATTCATCACTTCATCCGCTGGTGCGCCAAGCGCACCAGCCAGACAATAGGAAAGCGCATGCAAACCTTTATCTTGGCGTTATATGTACTGATCTGGCCGTTGATCTCACTTGTCATCTTCGCGGTGATTGGCATCGCCACCGTCAAAGACATTCGCATTGCACGACGTGATAAGCGTGAACTGGTGTGATGTAGCTCTTCATCGATGAACAGTAACAGTGGTTAAGGAAAATAGAGGCAAGGAAAAGAGATGCGGCAAAGGATTGCCGTGGTTTGTAACCCTACATCAAGCTCCAAAATGCATCGACCAGCGGGTTTTTTAAGTTTTTCTTTAACGTAAACAAGCCAATATCGTAGGGTTCCAGCTCAGGCTTCACATCAAGCACCCGAATACGATCCTTCAATGGGCTGTTATCGAGCACAATTTTTGGCACTACGCCAATGCCGAAGCCCAAGCTCACCATACTTACAATCGCCTCATTGCCCGTGACCTGTGCATAAATGCGCGGGGCAATATCGCGTTGGCGAAACCATTCGTCCACACGAGTTCTTGAGACACCGCTTTCAGATAAAATCATCGGGATATTCGCCCACTCTCCGGGTGCGGTTGGCGAGGTCGTGGGAATATTTGGCACTTGCTGCTCAAGTGGTGCGATAAATAACAAAGGCGATGTGGCAATGGGCTTGAATGCTAACCCGCGAGGTAAGTTTGCGGGGCGTGCCGCGATGCTGAGGTCTTCTTTACCGTCCAGAACATGCGCAATCGCGTGTTCTGGATCCCCCGTGCGCAGCTTTATTTCAATCGCAGGATAGGCGATACGAAAGCGACGCAGCAGCTCGTACAGAAAACTGTAGCTCGCGGTGACTGAACCGTACAAGCTGATTTCACCGCTTAATTGATCAGAGTTGTCAGTTAACTCATGGCGGATCAAGTTCCACTGGCTGCTGGTATCGCGCGCGTATTTAAGAAATTTCTGGCCTTCCTGAGTCAATGCCACGGTTCGATTGTCGCGATTAAACAGCGGTACACCCAGCTCGTCTTCTAAATGACGAATGTTGCGCGACAGCGCAGAAATGCTGATATGACACTCATCGCTGGCGCGTCCAAAATGCAGCGTTTCTGCCAGGGCAAGGAATTGTTTTAAAAGTTTAATATTCATAATAAGACCGACGCTCCGCGACTGCGCTTGTGGCGATGTCCGAATACTAACCGACAGTTGCGAAAAATGGGACGTGTTATTGCAAATATATCAATTTAAGAAAGAGTCACTCTTCTATACATTACCTCTCATCACATGCTCTTACCGACATGGCGCTAGCGTTTCCCCCTAGCGACGGTGTCACCTTTTTAATATCGGTGTACCTTACACCGACACATTGATCATAAAATTAGGATGCTAACGATGGCTAACTATTTCAATACGTTACCGCTACGCGAGCAATTGGCTCAGCTAGCGCAATGCCGCTTCATGCACACCGCTGAGTTTGCTGATGGCGTCGAAGCGCTAAAAGGCAAAAAAATGGTGGTTATCGGCTGTGGCGCACAAGGCCTTAACCAAGGTTTGAACCTACGTGACAGCGGCCTAGATGTTTCTTATGCACTGCGTCCTGAAGCCATTGAGCAAAAGCGCCAGTCCTGGAAAAACGCCACTGAAAACGGTTTTGTGGTAGGAACTTACGAAGAGTTGATCCCCACCGCAGACGTTGTTTTGAACCTCACCCCTGATAAGCAGCACACTTCAGTAGTGAACACAGTGATGCCGCTGATGAAGGAAGGCGCCTGCCTGTCTTACTCTCACGGTTTCAACATCGTAGAAGAAGGCATGAAAATTCGCGACGACTTAACCGTCATCATGGTGGCACCGAAGTGCCCTGGCTCTGAAGTTCGCGCTGAATACGTGCGTGGTTTCGGTGTTCCCACCTTGATCGCTGTTCACGAAGACAATGACCCCAAAGGCGAAGGCCTTGCGCTCGCCAAAGCTTACGCTGTAGGTACTGGCGGCCATAAAGCGGGCGTGCTGATGTCCTCTTTCATCGCGGAAGTGAAATCCGATCTGATGGGCGAGCAAACGATCCTTTGCGGCATGCTGCAAACGGGCTCCCTGCTTTGCTTCGACAAGATGGTCGAAGAAGGTATCGACCCGGGTTACGCCTCTAAGCTGATCCAGTACGGCTGGGAAACAGTCACCGAAGCGCTGAAGTACGGCGGTGTGACAAATATGCTAGATCGTCTTTCTAACCCAGCGAAGATCAAAGCGTTCGATCTTTCTGAAGAGTTAAAAGACATCATGCGTCCGCTGTACAACAAGCACCAAGACGACATCATGAGTGGCCACTTCTCTAAAACGATGATGGAAGACTGGGCGAACGATGATGCGAACCTTCTAAAATGGCGTGCAGAAACGGCTGAGACGAATTTCGAGAAAACACCCGCTGGCGATGTAGAAATCTCTGAGCAAGAGTTCTTCGACAACGGCATTTTGATGGTCGCTATGGTGAAAGCCGGTGTTGAGCTTGCTTTCGAAACCATGACAGCGGCGGGCATCATCGCTGAATCGGCTTACTACGAGTCGCTACACGAAACGCCGCTCATCGCGAACACCATCGCGCGTAAGAAATTGTACGAAATGAACGCGACTATCTCTGATACGGCGGAATACGGTTGCTACCTCTACAACCACGCCTGTGTGCCGCTGTTGGCAGACTTTATGAAAGGCATCAAATCCGACGTGATCGGTAAAGGGCTTTCGCTAGACGACAACGGCGTTGATAACGCACGCCTGATCGAAGTTAACACTGCCCTTCGTTCACACCCCGTAGAAGCCGTTGGCTCGGTTCTTCGTGGCTACATGGCTGACATGAAAAAAATCGTTTAATCGCCTGATTAAACGATAGACGTTCAGGTCATCAAAACCTAAGCCGTCAAAAAAAGCCGAGATATCATCACGATATGCTCGGCTTTTTTGGTTCCCCGAACAGCGTAAGGAAGAGAGTAATGGATTCGTTAACCCGCCTAGACGATATTCACCAAAACCATATCCGCCTAACAAAAGCGACGGTTAGCTTTGATGATCGTTTCACACTAAGCGAGATTGATTGGACCATTACGCCAGAACAGCATTGGGTTATCACTGGCCCCAATGGCGCAGGTAAATCCGCCCTTGCTGCTGCGCTCGCGGGCATTGGTGACATCCAGAGCGGAAGCATTCAAGGCCTTCCCAACAACGTGGAAATCGTCTCTTTTGAAGCCCAGGCAGAGCTCATCGCCCAAGAGTTGAAAAAAGACGACGCCGACATTATGGACGTCATTTCACTCGGTACTCCCGTCAGTGAAATGATTTTCGACCACTGCCAAGACACTGAACTTGCCCAATCCTTGGTCGAGAAATTTGGCCTAGGGAAACTGCTCGATCGCGCGTTTCGTAAACTTTCCACCGGTGAAACCCGCAAAGTCATGCTGATTCGCGCGCTGGCCAACAAGCCTGATTTACTTATTTTAGACGAACCATTCGATGGCTTGGATGTCGATACCCTCGCCATGCTGCAAGCACATCTAGCCTCTATCATCGACACCGTTCCCATGGTCATGGTATTGAATCGCTTTGATGAAATGCCGGACTTCATCACCCATGTGGCCTATCTAGACAAAGAGCGTGGGGATAAACAGAGTGGCGACAAAGGCCGCTTGAAGCTCACGGTAGACCGTCAAGATGACGCCGCCTTTAATGAGCTCTACCAATTACTGCATTTGAAAACCACCGACCTAAGCGTGCCGGAGGCCGACCCCACCAATAAGCTACCCGCTCTCGACCCGAGCCAGCCATTAGTAAAACTAACGCAAGCGACCATCCAATACGGCGACACCGTGATTGTCGATAAGCTCGATTGGACGATAGAACGGGGCCAGCATTGGCAACTGAGCGGCCCTAACGGTAGCGGCAAAACCTGCGTTTTATCGTTGATCACCGGCGATCATCCGCAGTGCTATACCAACGATATTTTCGTGTTTGGTTTCCAGCGCGGTAACGGCGAAAGCATCTGGCAGATTAAACAGTTTATCGGCTATGTATCCACTAACCTGCAGTGGGAATACCGGGTTAGCACCAGCTGCAAAAACGTGATTATTTCCGGTTTCTACGACAGCATCGGCATGTACACCAAGCCCACTGACAGCCAGAAAAAAATTGCCGACCAATGGCTCGAACTACTCGGCATGCAAGACCGCGCCGACCAGCCGTTTAACAAACTCTCGTACGGCGACCAGCGCCTGCTACTCATTGCCCGCGCCATGGTCAAACATCCGCCCCTGTTGATTCTAGATGAACCTTGCCTTGGCCTGGACGACATAAACCGCCAACTCGTCCTCGCCCTGATCGAGAAAATCTGCCAGGGCTCAGAAACCACCGTGCTCTACGTCAACCACCACGCGGAAGATCAGATAACAGGCATAGAGCATTATTTAGGGCTGGAGAAAAATAACTAATTTTTCAAATAGTTAAGATCATTAACTATACTGAAAAATGGCCAGCCAGCTAGTCTTTTTTGTCTATCGTTACCTCAATCGATTTGCTATCGCCAGCAAACCATTTCTGAACATACAGAGTGCCCACGATAGGCGCCGTTCCTTCATCAGGCACTTCTTTATAGCGAACGCTGTTTTTGGTTTCTTTCTCGTATTCAAACATAACTACTTTCTTCGACATGAAACATATCCAGTAAATAATAATTAGGACTTGGGCGACTAATGTCGCTCAACAGGCTTGTTAGGTTTTGGAATTAATCAGTCTCAAAGCGAACGGTTACTTTCGATCCGCACACCTGAGCGACGCAACGCGCATAGCCTTCAAGAGATCATCGACCTTGTGATGATATAGATCAAGGTCTACGTTGGATGCAGGCGCAGCCTGTTGCCGTGCCTTCACGCATCACACGGAGGTGAATATTGTTAGCAAGCTCAGGATCCACGCCCAGTCGCAGACACTGCCCGGTAGCAAGGCCGCCTTCGTCAGCGGCCAAACGATCCACCCCAACGGTGGCACCATCGTCAATGGCTGAGGCGAGCGCCCTCTTGATCACATAAAGATATGGATGCAATGAACCACGGCACAAAGCCCCATGACACCGATCAAAAGCCCCAGCGCTGGCTCGATAGCGCCACCCACCACTTCTGGCTGACCCGCGAAGGGCTCGCGCTGTTTGAGTTCCACCGCCAGGCGCGTCTGGACTCCGGCGGCTTCGCACCGCTCGATGGTGACGGGCGCATACCCGACGACGCCGTGGCCGACACCATGCTTACCGCGCGCATGGCGCATAGTTGTGCCTTAGCAGCGCTACAGGGCGTGCCGGGCGCTGCCGCGCTGGCCGAGCATGCTATTCGCGCGTTGGAAGGTAAGCTGCACGACGAGCAACACGGCGGCTGGTTCGGCGCCGACTCCGCCACCAGCGACGACCGCACCAAGCAGTGCTATATCCATCACTTCGTCGCCCTCGGTGCCGCCACTGCGACCCACGCCGACATTCCCGGCGCGGCTGCTCTGCTCGAAGAGGCCATTGGTGTGATCGACTCCCGCTTCTGGTCGATGGATGAGCAAGCTTTCGTCGAGAGTTTCAGCCAGGACTGGAGCGAACTGAACGACTAACGCGGCGGTAACAGCAACATGCACGGCGTAGAGCTGTGCTTGGCGCTAGCCGATGTGCGCGACGAACCGCTGTGGCTTGATCGGGCGCTGGCCATCGTCGAACGACTGATTCACCGCCACGCGGCTCCCCGGGAATACCGCATCCTCGAGCATTTTCACGGCGACTGGTCGGAGTGGCCGGAACACAACGCCGACCGCCCTGACGACGGCTTCTCCCCCTATGGCGCTACGCCGGGGCACGGCTTTGAGTGGTCGCGTTTGATGCTGCACCTGGAAGCATCGCTGCAATCCCGCGGCCGAACGGTTCCTGCTTGGCTGTTCACCGACGCTGCGGCGCTATTTGACGCCAGCCTGCGCGACGGCTGGAATACCGACGGCGCCCCGGGGCTGGTATATACCGTCGATTGGGAGGGTAACCCGCACTCCCTGCGGCGACGCCACTGGACCCACGCCGAGGCGGCGGGCGCGGCGGGCGCATTCCTACAGCGCACCGACGAGGCCCACTACGAGCACTGGTATCGGCAACTCTGGGATGCGATCGACACCCTCTTTATCGATCGTAAACGGGGCGGCTGGTACCAGGAGCTCAGCGGTGAGTTGCAGATCGACCCCGTCGAAGGCGACGTCAAACCCGATCTCTACCATGCCTACCAGTCCACGTTGCTGCCACGGTTGCCCTTAGCCCCCAACCTAACGTTAACCGTCCACCGGTTGTAACTGGTTGTAATAAATAGTGCAACGTTCACCCGAGGTGGTCACCCTTCAGTCACCGTGCCTGTCGTGGGCCCGGCTTTTTCAGTTTATTTCAGTCATACCAGTGGTGGATTACGCTCAGCGAACTGGCCGTTCCAATAGGGATAATAGGGGTAAGGCGGAGTTACCGCGCTCGCCACGTCTAATCGTGCAACCTGAGACTCATCAAGGCGCCAGCCAACCGCACCGAGATTCTGCCGTAACTGGTTTTCGTCCCGGGCACCTATCAAAACCGATGATACCGTCGGACGGCGCAGCAACCAGTTAATCGCTACCTGGGGCACGCTCTTGCCGACTTCGTCAGCGATCTCGAATAGCACGTCCAGTACCCGGTACAGTCTTTCATTCGGCACAGGTGGCGCGAATCCTTCGGTCTCGTGAAGACGGCTCCCGGCGGGCAGTGGTTGGCCGCGACGAATCTTACCGGTCAGGCGGCCCCAGCCCAGCGGGCTCCACACCAGAGCACCCAGGCCTTGATCCTGCCCCAACGGCATCAGCTCCCACTCGTAATCTCTGCCCACCAGGGAGTAATACGTCTGGTTCGCCACGAAGCGCGCATAGCCATAACGCTCGGCAACGCTCTGGGACTTCATCAACTGCCAACCAGAGAAATTGGACGCTCCCAGGTAGCGCACCTTGCCAGCCCGCACCAGATCATCCAGTGCGGACATCACCTCCTCCACCGGGGTCATGGCATCGAAGTGATGCAGTTGCAGCACATCGATATAATCGGTTCCCAGCCTTTTTAGTGCGCGCTCGGTGGCGCGGATCAAGTGGTGTCGAGAGCTGCCTACGTCATTGGCGTCATCCCCGCTGCGTAGTGACAGTTTCGTGGACACGATCACCCGGTCACGACGGCCTTTGATCGCCGCACCAAGGATCGCTTCCGATGCACCATCGGAATAAACATCTGCGGAGTCGAACAGATTGACCCCAGCGTCCAGACATATATCGATCAGCCGCTTCGCTTGCTCAACATCGGTATTGCCCCAGGCACTGAACAGCGGCCCCTTGCCACCGAAGGTGCCGGCCCCGAAACCCAATGCAGGCACCTTGAAACCAGATCGCCCTAGATAACGATATTCCATCACACTCACTCCTGTTCGCAGTAAATTGCCGAGGCGGGTTCAATGGACTCGCCATGCTCACGTTTGATTGCCCAAACGGCCACCGCCAGTCCGGTAAGAGCAACCAGTGCGGCGGCGCTAGGCACGGCGGTAAAGCTGCCGCTGCGCTCGATCACCACACCGCCCAAGCCCGCACCAATGGCATTGCCCAGATTGAACGCACCGATATTGAAACTGGACGCCAGGCTGGCCGCGCCTTCCGCCCGGTTAAGTACCCACAGCTGTAAGGGCGCCACCGTAGCGAAACCGGCCATGCCCAGCAGGCCGACGAAGACCACCGTTGTCCACTGATAGCCGAGCGCAAAAGGAAACAGGCCCAGCACCGCCGCCAGCACTGCCAATGTGATAATCAGGGCCGGTGCCAGCCCCCGATCCGCGAGACGCCCGCCGAGCAGGTTACCGACGATCATGCCAACGCCGAATACCAGCAGAATCAGCGACACCGCATCCTGGGAGAAACCGGCGATGCCGGTCAGCATCGGCTGGATGTAGGTAAACACGGTGAACACCCCGGCGATGCCAAGCGCTGTCATCAGCAACCCCAGCAACACCGTGGGTCGACCGATCGACGCCAGACTCTTTTGCCAACCCAATACCTCTCCGTCACCGCTGTCGCGAGGCACCATGAGGGCGATCACCAGGGTCGCCAGTACGCCCACACCGGTGATTGCCCAGAAGGTGGTGCGCCAGCCATATTCGTGCCCCAGCCAAGCGCCAGCGGGCACGCCCAGCAGCGTCGCCACGGTCAAGCCGGTGAACATCGTGGCGATGGCACTGGCCCGTTTGTCCGGCGCCACCAGGCCAGTGGCGACCACCGAACCGACGCCGAAAAAAGTGCCGTGTGCTAGGGAGGTCACCACCCGGGCAACCATCAGCATCGAGTAGTTCGGAGCCAGCGCACAGGCCAGGTTGCCGAGGGTAAAAATAACCATCAACGCCACCAGCACCTTCTTGCGAGGCCAGCGGGCACTGGCAATGGTGAGCAACGGCGCGCCCACGAACACACCCAAGGCATATCCGGAGATCAGCAGGCCCGCTTGGCGGATACTTACATCCAGATCGGCGGCCACTTGCTCCAGCACCCCCATGATCACGAACTCGGTGGTGCCGATGCCGAAGGCACCAATGGTCAAAGCGTAGAGCGCCCAGGGGATCGGGCGCGAAGAGGTTGAAGCCATCATCAAAACGTCCATCAGGGAATGATGAGACGAATGCTAGACCTGCATCACCCTCCTTGATACCTTTAGGATCTTTAATGACTTTCAATATTTTATTGACAATGAGGCCATCATGGATCGTCTAAGCGACATCGCTCTCTTTCTGCGCGTG
>Ga0208919_1000486_pt1 | contig 26602 bp, 34 predicted proteins | sample 4_EtaG_FD_184076 | JGI IMG/M metagenome (GOLD analysis project Ga0208919, IMG submission 184076) | Marine viral communities from the Subarctic Pacific Ocean - 4_ETSP_OMZ_AT15127 metaG (SPAdes) (version 3) | ecosystem: Environmental > Aquatic > Marine > Oceanic | place: Pacific Ocean | collected...
ATGAACGTATGGGTAGTAAGTGTCTTTTCTTCCTTTATTCAACGCCTCCGCACAGGTCATCGTGCGTTTCTCCTTTTTAGGAGCGTTTTTCTTTTGCTTGATTGTGCGTATCGCTCTCGCAAAACACACCTGACATGTGTTCGTGTGATTCATGCCACCACAGCCTTTGCACCGCCATGGTTCCATTGCGTAGGGTCTGCGGATGTTACCTCGCTCGCCGTTGCAGATTCGAAGCACGCTCGACGGATTGCGATCCAGCTTCCGTGCGATTGCATGAAACGACATGCCGCTGTCACGCATCTTGATAATCTGGTTTTGCTCACTGATGGAAATCCTTTTCTTCTTCTTCTTTTTCTTCTGAGCCATTTTTCGTTCCTTGAAAAAATGAACGGGCAGTCGTCCATGACCCCCGCTCCAGCCCACGCAAACGGATTACGCTAAGTATCCTTACCTAGCATCCGCAGCTATTTCTGTAGGATGGTGTCCATGCGGGTAGGCAGGTCGCCTACCGGGACGGGGTTGTCTGGGGTTTCTGCCAAGCGTGCTTTCATATTGACGTTGCCGTTAATGAAGGCATTAAGATCGGCTTCAAGAATTCGCCATTGACCGAAAAGCTGGAATGCTCTAATCTTGCCCGACTTTGCATACTTCCAAGCGGTCATGCGATTGATATTGAGAGCGTCTGCAACCTCTGTGAGAGAGAGAGCGTTTTCGAAGTCATCGTACTTCGCATCTTCCATGATTTAGTTCCTGTTACTTGCGTTGATTTACAGTAACTAATCTATAGGGCTTTTTAGGGCGTGCAAGTTCTTTTTAGTTCTTTTTTAATATTAGCCCCCTTCACAGCGACGGGGAGGTGACATATAAAGATTCATCAATGTATGCTTAAACGCATACATTGGTGTTACTTGGGTTTATTTGGTTCCATTTTTTGTTACAATTGTCTCACTGTACTTCGCCGTACTTAAAGTAAAAAAAAATGCCCAGAAAAAATATCACAACGATAGATACAGATGGTCTTACAGAAGCTCGTGAGCAGATCGAGTACTCGATTGGAATGCTCAAAGCGTTGGAAGACCTGGTCGAAGCAAGCGATTTAGAGACGCTCGATGTTCCCTACTTTGCGAACTTCTCAGAAGCGATCAGGCGAGTAGAAGTCTTTGTCTCAGGAGCAACTCAAGCCTATCATCAGGCGATGCTAAACAGGCATGTCCGAGAGACAAAATAGAGGTACAACAAATAACCTCGCAGTACAACAAAGTACAACACCTCAAACTAAAACGCAGTAAAACAAGGTAAAAAGAACTATAGACTAGACGTATGTATAGACGATGATATACTTACGTTTAACAGGCAATCTTGTGCGGCTTAAACGTCTGTTTTTATAGTATATAAAATAGAGCAACACACTTAGAAGCTATATGACGCGGGGTGGAGCAGCCCGGTAGCTCGCGAGGCTCATAACCTCACTATACTTGTTCCCACCGCCTAGCTTTATATACTATATATACAGTCTTAACAGCCCCAAGATTGTTTTTCAGCAAGCCAGATTGTTGTACTCAGTACAACACTTTGGATGACTTTGTTAGAAAGGCAGTTTCTACGATGGCTAATTCTCAGACTCTACCAGACGCACCAAAGCCACACAAAAAAGGTCACGGATACGTCGTCTATCGCAACGCAGATGGCGTGCGAAAACAGAAAACCTTCCCCGGTAAGTTCGGCTCAGAAAAGATGTGGAACGCCTTCCGCAAATGGCGTGCTGATCTCGCCGGAGAATACCACAGCCAGTCGCCTCAGAATGCCTCCAGAAGCTTCGCGACAGTCGAAGATGTGTGGTGTGCTTTCCACGATTTCCATGCCAAGAGGCGGCTAGCAGGAGACGCTAATCAGACACGCTCGGACAAGCGGTACATGAATGATGTAGCGTGCGTTGGAAGAATGCTCCAGCCATACCAGCACATCGAATCAAACAAGTTCGATAGCCAAATGCTCGATGAGGTCCTGGAAAACGAACGCCTGAAAACCGGCAATGGAACCAAACGCCTCAACGACAAACTCCAGTTCATTCAAAAGTGCTTCAAATTCGGCGTGCGAAAAAACCTTGTCGATTCAGCCACCTACGGTTCACTGCTTACGGTCGAAAAGTTTAACAAGCTCGACCGGCACATCAAGCAGCCCGGAACACGAGTACCATGCTCTGAGGCCGATCTCATGGAGGCTCTTGCTCATGCCAGCCCAACCATCCACACCATGCTTATGGTGGCAAGCCTGACCGGCATGCGGAGCGACAACGTGTGCAAACTCAGTTGGGATGAAATCGATACCAGTCGGGAAGAGGCCGATGGAGTTTGGCTCTATAAACCACTTACGCACAAAACGCAGCACCAAGGCAAGGAGCTGACCGTGGTTCTCGGCACGAAATGCATACAGGCTCTACGACGCTACGAAGAAGCCCGTCCTGACAAAGATCACCCCTACATCTTCAACCCGCATGCTAACTACAGCTTCTGCCGCTGGCAGCAGGGCATCCGGCAACGAAAGACGAAAGAAGCTTCCACTCATGGCGATCAGCTCGCCAAGCTCTTAAAAAGCGGTGTCACTGACTCCCGCGAGCTAATTAAACATGTGAAAAACTTACCATCGGCTTTGAGAGTCCTCAGAAACAAAGGTTGGGTGATCAACAAAAAACGGTGCAAAGTTCACAACCCTGGAAACTATAAAGGCGACTGGTATATCGGTACTAAGCCGACAGAGCATCAGATCACTTCTCTCCCCCCGCGAGAACGTGAACTGTTTGATATGATTTCAGCCGCATGTTCAGTAGCCGAGCTCAACAATTGTTTTCCGACGAGCCTCGGCTCCACAACTGCTGTATTGAAATCTAAAGGCTTCGACCTAAAAAGGAAAGAAAAACGCAAATACACACAACGGGAATTGAAACTTGAATATGTAGAATATGACGTTGTGGAAATAAAGGAAGCTGACGAGCCAGATCAGCCAGAGCAAACACGCACATGGCAGAGTGAGTTCGAACGCCTTCACGATATGACGAACGGAGTCTACTCGCCGGATACCTTCCGTCAAGCTGTTTTACGCATCGTAAACAAGCACAATATTAATCGTTTTGTGATCCATCAGCTTCGTCACTACCACTCCAACAACGTCTTTCAGCATTACGCTGAGGACAACGGCGTGGAGCGGCAGCAGGCTGTGATCGGACATCACACCGAGGCTATGACGAATAAATACACCTTGCGAGCTTTAGAGCTAGCCATTAAAACTCAGCGCGAAATTGGGTAATTACGCTACAAATTTTTTAAAAAAACAATTTGCATGTCGTATTTTTACGACATACAGTGATTCTTACGCCCTTTATAGTTCTATTATGAATTATTTTGGGCTAGTGACCAAACGTGTCACGCTCCTCCGGAATGATGTGGGTTTGTAAGCTTAACCAGCAGAGGATATAAAGTATCATGTTCAAAACAATAGTTATAGAAAACTGTAAAGAGATTGTGAGATACTTTGCCTCACAGACAGAGCTGAATGGATATGCTGAAAGCATCCGAAGCTCTGGTTTGGAAATGCAAATAGAGAGTTTAGATTTGGATCATGTTCCAAACGACAGTCCCCAACGCCCCAACCAGAGAGACAACGGCGGTTCTCATCGCCCAATTGGTTGTTGATTCACGCTGAGACATTTCCTGCTCTAAATGATATAACCGAGCCTCCAAACCCGGCTTACCGTTGCCTGCCACCAGTCTGCTTACAGGGTGTAGCTCGATCCGCATGTTTTCGATCTTCGTATTCAGCAGATGCACGCTCTCTTTAAGCTCATCGATGCTCTTAACTAACTGATCGCTCATTGCTTCTCTCTATTAAAAATGGGCAGCAGCACGATTCTTGAAACCGCTACTGCTGCCCGCACAAGAAGAGGCAGTTCTTCTTTGGCCTGGCTCTTTCATTTTACCAATCAAAAAGCCTTATTTGGCAACGTTTTCCTTGTCGGGATTAATCGGCCTGTAGCTATCGCCAAGTATTAAAGCGATCACTACGCCTGATACGTTCATTGCCTGCTGCTCTGTGAGCCAGTTCTGGTAGGTTCCGACTGTGGTTACCACGGCTGTAATCACCCCGGCAAGCAGTCGTTTACTGTCAGTACTCTTGAGCCAATCCGATACCTTACCTTTGATATTGTCGATTATGGTTTTCATCAGTTACCTCCTAGAAATGGAATTTTTTCAAGGATGCCACTGCCTGCACCACCTTTAATAATCAAATATGCCGCGAGAATCACACCGATAAGAATGGCGAGCCATTTACGTTTTTGCGATTTAGCAAGAGCCAAAGTTGCTTTGGCTTCCAACCGGCTGGTTTTATTTTCTGTTTTAGCGTCTTTACGCTCTACCTTTACGTCCCCGGAATATTGTCCGTCTTCGCGGTATCTTCGTTTGCGTCCCATTAGTAAATAGCTCCATTAGTTGGGCAAATCACCCAAGCATCGCACTTCTCTGCAATCAGTTCAGCCAGCGGTGGTTCGCTTTCCACGTACCAGTCCATACCATATTCTTTGACGTGCTTTGCTTTGTACTGAGCTGTTTCATCTAAGCTTGGCAATGCCTCGCCCGGCCACATGATCAGACGCTTGTAACTTACGCCTAGCTCAGCCAGCCGTTCGACGGTTGTTTCACGCTCACTCTCCGGCCTGGCTGTAATTATTGCACCGACTGCCTGTTTTCGTGGCAACAGCAGCGGCTCGCCCGTGTAGTTTCTGACGATCACGCCGTCCAAATCAAACCCGGCGTTATTGATGAACATTGAGTTCATAAAGTTCCACTCCAACAGATGTGGAGCGGCTAGCGGCATGCCGAGAATGTCCGGCTGTAGGCCGCATAACGGATTAGCAAACGCGCTCGCAAAGATTGCGTTTGGAAAGGAGTCGCGCACCTGCTTAATTACATGACCGCTCATCACCGTATCATCAAAGAACAACGGCATCGACATGTCGCACTGCATGTGCTGTGTGCGTGACCCACCGCCAACCATCTTCACCTCGTCGCCATCTAGCGTTGCCAGCGGTAGATGCAGCATCGTAGCCAGGTAACTCGCACCGATCATCCCACTGCGGGGTATACCGACAATCACCGAAACATTACCGGGAACCTGTGCAATCATCTCACGGGTCACATGTAGATACTGCATTGCAGGAATCCAGCGGGCGTTTTCAAACGCTTCACTTGCGTAACGCTTATTTAGCTTTCGCTTCCGCTTATTACAGCCGCCGCACGGCTTGATCCCTACAGCACTGGTCATTCGTGCTACCTTGTCGCCCGCACCTTTACTTAATGAACAATTACGCCGAGTCGGCCTTGGCTTGTGTTTGCTACAGCTAACACACACGACACCGTCATCTACTTCTTTCCACACGCAGTGCATTACTAACTCCCCACCACTGAGATTTTCAATTTGCTGAGATCACACGTTCTACCTGAGTTATAACTACCGCACTCAATATCTATCTGCGGTCTTCCTTCTCCCCACCAGTGAAGAGTATCGGGACAGACGTTACTCTCGTTTATAAAACAGTCGTGATATTGCGTTCCGCTGACCGCCTCTAAATTAAAAGTGAACACTGCTCCTGCGCCCTTAGCACATAATGGATAAGCAGGGTTTAACGGTGGATTAATATACCAAGGCGAGTCATACCTCCACATCGGGTATTCGCTATACAAACATATTTGCAAATGCGCAATTCCATCCGTAAACCACAGAAACATCTTCTCGATGTAAACCTCATCACCAAATATGGTTTGAGGAGAGCAATTCGCCGTAGGCGGCGACGAATGACCTGCCGCGCTATATGCGTAAACACAGTTCCCGCTGGAATATGGCATTCCAGCAGTATGACGACCTCTAAGAACGCCATTCTCTTCAAGTTCTGGTTCGCTACGATTTTCCCACTCCCGGACTCCGAATGGAAACTTTTCGTAATTGTCTGCTTGCAGAGTTAACGTGTACGTGTCGTTAAGGTTAGAGCAGTTGCTACACGTCGTGAATCGCCATTGCTTGTCACTGATACCACTAACGGTAATATCAAACTCTTCTGGCAAAACATTACAGGGGCAATCTAAATAGCAGCCAGGACAATTTTCCTCGACGCGACTTTTTATCGCACGAATGTATTTGAATGAAACCTGTTCAACAGACGACTCCTCATGACTAAATCCATAGCCCGCACCGTCAAAAGTTGTGTACTCTGTTGTGAGTCCAAATCCTGATGGTTCGCAGTTCCAATACGCTGCTTCGTCTGACCACACAGGATCAATGTTGATCGTCGTATGTACAATGACGTGGGATGCGTCCCATTCAACGCATATATGTTCCAAAGCAGGCTCTTCTCCCCTAACATTCGTACGAGAAGCAATCGATGTTGACACTCCAGAATCAACCTTACCAATAACGAAGTCATATAATACATTGAGTGCGCGCGTAGGATTAATCGTCCCCCCGGTATCAGGATCAGGGTTATAGCACTCAGCCCAACCATCTTTTAACGTAACGGTTAAATAATGATGGTTATCATCATCCTCGTAATCGAAGAGTACTTTAAGAGTCGCACCGACTTCCATGGTATACAAATAAAACCTAAGGCTACCTTTTTTGTCCGTTGTTGCCATAGGACGGTTCGACAGTAGTTTGCCGGATGTGGCTGTGTTCTCATAACCTGAATACCCACCTCCCGCAAAAGCACCGTCTGTGTTATCCCACAGTGAGCGAATAGTCGAGTGTGTTGCGTTATCTGACAACCGAATACAGCCGGTATCGCAGCATTCGCAACCTGGCGAAAAGCGATTTACGGCCATTACACGCAGTCCTCCATATCGACGACGTATCGTTGGCTAAGACTATCTAGCTTGGCGGTAATAAATGCTCCGGCAGTAACGGCACTACCGGCAATATTTACTACCTCCACCGTGTCACCACTATCGGTGAGCGTGCCGTTCTTGTCGACGTAATACAGCATCATCGTTCCGCTGCCTGCTGTCGAGCCACTGCGAGCGGTGATGCTACCACTAGCTTTACCGATGATGGTTTGCACTTTATCGGTGATTACCCAAAGCCCGCTTTGGAAGTTGCGGCTTATCGTGATGAGAGAACGAATGGGGATGCAAACGAGGTTTGGGTTGTAGACAAGAACTTGTGATGCAGAACGCTTTTCCAGCTTCTGCGTAAAGTCGGGTGCGTCTACTGTACCTTCGTTCGTGCGTTTAAAGTCCCAAATGGATGCCAGGCCACTTCCGAACTTGTTTAATAATGTCACCGTATCGGTTTGCACGCTGGGTGAAGTTGTTGTGCGGGCAGGAATCTTTTCGTCGGTTACCGCATAAGCAAAATCCTCACGCATTCCTGTACGAGGTGGATTCTTACTCAGAGCTGTTTTTAAATTCTTAAGCTGGCTCTTTAACTCACGATGGTCTGCTGTGATCTGCTGAATCGCGCGCGTACCAAGTGTAAACTTTGCCATCGACTTCCCACTTTACTGCTTTGTACTAACAATCGAAATTGGTTCAGTCGGAGCAGAGAAATTAGTAATCGTCGTGTTAGACGGAAAGTAATTTAAGCTTGATCCGGCTTTCCAGTTGAGCGTTGTAATCGTCCTAGCATTACCGGCCAATGCGTTAAGCTGTCCACCGTTGAGGTTGAGAGTTGTAATTGTGCCGCTGCTATCGAGGTTGATCGTACCAGATTCAATGTGAGCTGTTGTCAACGCTGCATCCCGCCCTAGTGTGTAAGAACCACGGTAATTGTTAAGAGTCGTGTTATCTGTGTAGGTAGTAACACTACCACCGTAGTTATTGATCGTTGTGATCGTGCCGGACTCATTAATAAGCACTCTACCGCTGGTTATGTTAAGCGTGGACGCAGAGCATGTGTCACCGGGATACCCGATTTGAACTAGTCCACCGTTAACCTCAATGTTGGTTAACCCTGTACCTTTGAGATACACACCGTATGCTCCACGGCGATTGCTGCCTGTGCTATTGATAATAGGAGCAACTGTTCCACTTCCTAAATCAAAATAGGCGTATGAACCACTTCCAGCGTAGGTAAATGAACTCGCTGTTAATACCAAGTAACCGGCTGACGTGCTGCCGACGTTACCTGTATAGCCAGGGTCAAACGTCACGCTGTTTAAGCCAATGGCACTTTGATCTAAACCAGCCTTAACACTACCAACATACTCAGCTGTAAAATAAACGTCGTCGCTAGCGGACGGAACCGCCCCACCTGACCAGTTGGTTGTTGTACTCCACGAGCCATCACCGGATGGAGTTCCGATCCAAATCACCTTTGCCATTTTATTCGTCCTTCATATTTACAATAGGTTGCGGAACATCAAACTTTAGGTCTGTCCAGTCGAGTTCTGGGTAAACCGCATACGTCAAATAATAACTGTAATTCAGGACATCCACCGGCCTGCCCATGCCGTCCAACTTGATTGGGTCTTGCATCGGTACTCCCGACATATCCTTTGCAACTTCCAGCCATTTGGTGCTTTCGTCTTGTGGATCGATTGGGTTGCCCTGATCGTCGTAACCTTCTCCAAAAAGGTCTTCGTTGACCTTACGAAATCCTTGATCTAACAAATTGATACGCCAGGAAAATAGGGGGTCGTATTCGATTTCATAATTAATACGCCAATACGGATCATTAGCGTTGTATTCTCTTCTTCCTGATATTCCCTGAAGCTTGGCCGTAAACGGGGGTAGTGTGCCAACAAAACCATTAATATCAATCGCCACCGGTGTGTAATTTACTGTATCGATAAATTTCAGTAGCGACGTAGGATAAACATCGTGCAGGCGAGTGATAACAATCTTCAGGCGACTGTATTCAATTTCAGGAGGTGGATCGAAAGGAGTGTGCGCACTGTTCGTTAGAGGAATTCCGTTGCCTATGTGGTGTAGAAAGTTTTTTACTCCCGCTGTCGCATGTGTTACGACCTGTGGTATGCCCAAGCCATCTGGCGGAATCCAACCTGCTGCATCACCGACTATTTTCTCTACACCTGGTGCGCCACCCTGCTGTCTAGCGACCTTAAGTTTGCCTACATAAGCACCGATCTCTGCCGCGCGACTTACCCGAAAACTACTTACGTCAATAGTCGGCCCGACTTCCTTCCAGTCTTCAGTCGGTTCGTCTTCTTCGGTTGTTCCTTGCCCGCTTTCAGACCCACCGCCACCGACATCATTACTTATCTTAATGGTGACATCCCAAAATCCCGGCGACTTCTGTTTGGCACTTTTTGATACTACGTAGCTGTAGTTGACATCGTCATCTAACAGTTCGTATCGGTCACCAATGGAAGGCAACTCATCAAGCGACAGAATGCAATCAGCTCCTAACTCTAGGTCATCGGTTCTGACCGTGTAGCCAACGCTGTAGCTGGCTTTACCATCGATATTGACAGAGCCTTGCCACGTATTCGATTTTGTTTGTACTTGTGTTGCCATTATTTTAATGCCGGTACGTTTCCAGGGGGTGGTTGGATATTGTCACGAATGTCGGCAAGAATGTCGTTCGCTGTAGCCATTGCCTGATTAATCGCGTCTAGGTATTCAGTCTGACGTTGTTGTTGTCGTTCTGCTGCCATGCGGCCAGATGCTTCTGCCATAGTTCCTAGCTTTAGCGACCCAGCCTGTCGGATAGAGTCCATGACCTTCTTGCTTTCAAGCAGCGTCTTAAGTGCTGAAGCAACGCCGCGATTCCAGATCAGTTGTGCTTGCTGGGCAGTAAGCCCAAGTTCTTCGAACTTAGCTTTGATTAACGCAAGTTCGTTCAGAGTGTCAGCAAAGATTTCCTCTGGAGTGCGAAGATTGGTTAACCACTGTTGGGCTTTTTGAGCGAGAGACTCAAGGTCACGAGCATTTTGTAGAAGGTCTTCAAAATCACCGCCTTCGTTCGTAACATCATTTAAATCTTCTAGTGCTTCTTCTAATTCGTTAATTTCTGACACTGCCAGACCTACGGCAACTAAGATAGCGGTCATTTTTGCTACCATTGCTGCAAACTGAATCCAGTTTTGACTTGCCGCTGCCATGGTTTTTCCCATGGCCTCCGTCATGATAATTAAAACCTTCATCGCCCGCCCTGTGATGAAAGACAACGCAACCCAGGCTTTTTGTGCCGCATATACTGCCCACCACTGTGCCGTACAGAAAATTAGAGCTAACGATAGATTTCTTATTAGAGGCCACAATTCTCGGAACAAAGCCAAGACAGAACGAGTTGTATCGACGATAACTTGGAATGCTGGCAATACATCTTGCAGTATGGTCATTTTGAGGCCATTCCACGCAGCGTCCAGCCGTGTCAGCGCGTCAATATAGTTTTCCCATTGTTCTGCATCAATAACTCCATGAAGCTGAGAAAACTCATCCATAAATCCTTGGACATCTTGTCCTAACAAGTTCATCAGCGGAATCATATTTTCCATTCGGCCACCAGCGATTAACGCAATGATACCCATACGCTCGGCTTGATTTTCTACACCGTTGATCGCGTCCTGCAAAATTAAAAACGCTTCAATCGGCGTTTTGTTTGCAAGGTCTTCTAGCGTCAAACCTAGTGTTTTCAACGCGAGTCTTGTAGTCGCACTTCCCTGCCCAAGGTTGAGCATTAACCTTCCCATCGTGGAAAAGAATCGCTGTTCATCCCCACCGGCAAGTGCTGACGCAAATGTTAACTGAGCAACCTGATTTATATCCGCTCCCAAAGCTCGCGCACGCTTGGCTAAATCATCGATGCGTTGTGCGGTTTCTTCCAGCAAAGATGCTACTTTTTTGAAAGCAACAAATGCAGCAGCCGCAGCAGCGGCAGCTTTTGCCATTGTCTTTAACTGCTTATCGGTCATGCCAAGCTTTTGACCGAGCTGAGATAGCATGCCGTTAGCACGCTTCATGCCAGATTGAAATGGCTTCGTGTTGGCAGCAACTGTAGCAACCAGTGAACCGAGATTAGCAGCAGCCATTATCCGTAACGCCTTTCGATTTCCCGTTGGATTTCACCAATTGGTTGCGGTGGAACGAACTTCGGTTTCGCCCCCCGGAGCTTAGGAACAAACGCATCAGGTTCTAACGCCTTGCTCCTATCGCTTACAAACATGTTTGCTACGATTGAACACAGCAGTGAAGACTGCAACCACTCTTCACCCCATGGTTCTGTGTAGTAATAAGCGATCCATTCGTCCATCTGCTCGGGAGATATCTCTTCGAGCATCTGATCGACATCAAGTCTTCCGGCCATGCGACACAGCCGGTACGCCATCAGTCGCCGTGGATCGCTTTTGAGTTTCCCACCAATTCATCAATCTCATCCGCTTGAAACCCTACGTGTTCCATCGCCGCATCAAATAGCTTTGCGGTGACCGCTCCGTCGAGTTCAGCAAGTGCTGAGATATCTGCATCAGTCAGAATTCGATTGCCGTCCTGGTCAACGAGTGTTCTTATTAACAACCGTCGCCGGGCATCGTCCCGAATAACACCTTTCTTAGAAAGAATGCTTTTTTCGAAACGAGACTTCTCGCCTTCTGTCAAACTCTGAAGTCTGAATGACGTGTCACCGAGTACAACCTCTGTAAATCGTTTGCCTGAGCAACCCAGAAGCTGTTCTCGTGTTCCAAAATTATTCTTCGACTTCGTCTTCGTATTCCCCGTCGTCATCTATTGATTCCTCCACAATCATCACATTCGGTGGTTGCCGTACTTCACTGACACCACCTGAAATTTCCCGTTCCACTGCGCTTCGCACCATCGCCATCACAGACTCAGGGTAGTTGCGTACCATGTGTATTTCATTCCCGATACCTGCCCCGCAGTAACCGGCTTGTATGCCGTTAATGCGAATCATTTTGATATCTGGAAATGTTGGCACTGACTCTCCATGAACGTCCGTTCTATGCGGATGATGATCAAACGTAATTTCCATCTGTTTTCCCCGTTGTTTAATTAGCTACCGCCGCTAAATGCTGGGTCAGTCAAACCGTCCCATTTAAAGGTGGCTTCAGCCATGGTTAGCGAACCTTGCTCAAGATCGCCATATTTAATTCGTGTGCAAAACGCTGTACCAGCTAAGGTTCCGGCAGTCGTTTCTGAGCCTTGCAACGGCATAGTAATCGTCAATGTTCCAGCCGCAGCCAAGATATCTGCTGGTGTGCTTGAAAAATACATAGTCACATCAACCTCGCCGGGATCAACCACACGATCAGGAACGAATTCCTTGTAAGCACTGTGCTTTGCACCAACGCTTACATTTAACGGTGTTGATTCCAACGCTTCCCTGGTCTGGTCACCGATTGAAATAGATTGGACAGTACCGGCAAGTCCGGTAAATGAAATTGATGCGGTATTCCCGGTATCAGCCATTGTTAAAACTCCTAGCTAGGAATGGTTTCTGAGGTGACCATATCGAAATCGAGTGTGACGACATACCTTCCGGCATCCGATCCGTCGACCGGAATGTCATACTCCTTCGTGCGGTCTGTTAATAAAATCGATTTAACATAGTCCGAGCCAACACTGCCTCTAAAACAATCCAGTGCTAGTCGAACCTTTTCTGCTAAGTTGTTCGCCCCGATTCTTGTTGAATCGAAACACCCCACAACTACAGTTCCCGTTACCGTTCCTTCAACACCAGCTAACCCGTGTTCGTGGATACTCGTCGATTCCACGTAGGCTATCGCCGGTAATGTATCGTTTTGTACAAGTGCGTCAGGTCTAATGCGATCACCGACTAAGTCCGTAACCGATGACTCACTTGCAAGTTTGGTTCGTAGGATGATTCCACAATCAGCCATTACGGTGAACCTCCAACATTTAATACGTTATTCTTTGCGGCATTCTTTGCAACAACTGAAGCCAGCTTCTTCTTTACATCCTGCTGAATCATCTTTGACAATTTAGGCTTAGTCTTTCGCCAAGTAACTTTAAAATAATGATCCGCTTTAACCCGTTCTGCGGTTCTGCGACCCCAGTAAACGGCCTTATGACCAACTGCTAACAGGTGAGCATGATTTCCTTTTTTGTTTTGATCATGCCCAACAGTTACACCGATGATTCCTTTGCGAGCTGGATTATTTCGCCATTTTGAACTCGGTTTTCTAGCGATGGATTTTTTCAGATGATCAAGACCCCGGCCACCACGCGCTCTGGCAGACTCGCTACTTAGCTTAAGCGTCGTACCCGTAAGCTTTGACCTCGGCGTTGCTTTTCTGATTTCACCTGCAATCTTTACACCTGCTTTATTTATGGCGTGGCGTAGAACCTGACGCTGTAACGAAAGAGGCAGAGTATCTAATGCTTGCTGTAGGTTACGTCCGTTTGAGGTCACAAACTTACCAGGACGAAAATGCACACTCGTATGTAATTGCTTAGTTAACGCCATCAATCATTCTCCCGGCAATAGAGCCAAATCATGTTGTTCTCAAACTCACGCTTTTGAACAGTCATGATATTAAGAGTCCGACTACGTCCGGCTTCGTCGTATCGCACACGCATTGTGCTATCCGGGTATTCACCTTCGCGAGGCAAACGGATCATTACAATCGCATCAACGGTGGAATCCATTTGATCACCGCGAGCTTTTTCACGCCCACCCGCATCACGAATCTTTGCGTTGCATTCACGAACCGTTGACCATGACGTTGTTTGCTGACCAGCAGCATCAACACTGGTTGACCGCTTTTCGATAATGATCCGATTCCGCAGACGCAGGCTCACGGGTATTGCCCCCACTTGAGGCAGCTGATCAGAGCTTCGTACCCCATGATGATTTCACGAGGTATGAACATGCTAACGGTTGTGGCCGCAGGATTATCGAACCAACTGCGTATTAGCAGTAGCATTGCTTGCCGGGCTGTTTCCGGCACATCTGTGCTGCTCGTACCGTAGCCGCAAACGTAAGTTACTTTCACATCGTTTATGTAACCACGATTATCAGGCCAGTCGGCATCGTAACCAAGAATAACCCGACCTGGTGTATTGTCAGAATCCACGCTGTACTTGCTTGAATCAAGCGTTGTAACAACTCCCGCTGTGGTTGTATAACTCACAGTCGTAACGCTCGATACGGGTGCTGTCAGAAGCTCTACTACGCTTCCAGCAGGAAAGCCGTCCATCGATAAAACCCGAGTTTGGTTTATCAATGCACGGCGTGTATCTTTTTCTACTTTCAAGCGAGCAGCCTTAATCAGACTCCTAAGCTTTTCGTCAAAGTAGTTATCATCTAAATCGCAATGAAACCTAGCTTCCTCAACGGAAATAGGTTCAATCGCCGGTTGTACGCTTACGTACTGCCGTTTTTTTGCTATTGCCATTCTTAGTAGCCTTTTTAGTGCGCCGCTTCGCAGGTTTCTTTTCTACGACGGCAAACCCGCGAGCGAGGAGTATCTCGCCCACGGGGTCTGCAACGTCATAGGTTTCGCCTGCTCGGTAGGCACGCCAGTCTTTATTAAAAAGAAGACGCATAATTAACCCCCACGTTAATACCGAACTAGCTTGCTGCGGTGACTAGACCAACGACTGCTCCGGCATTACTGCCATCGCCTGCATCGTGGACATTGATGTCGTAGCGGACGGTTGACCGTACAGCCATGACATCTTCGTCGAAGTATCGGCTATCGCTCATTGCGATATCAACACCCTGACGATCACCGATGATCACACCCTGAGCAAAGTTACCGAACAGTGCTGCAACTTTTCCAGCAGCGTCGGCAGGCATTTGATCAGAAACGTAAACTGGATAGCCGAATAGCTGTGGACGAACGCCACCTTCCAGATTACTAACAGTGTTACCACCAGCCGCATAAATCAACTTCTGGATGTAAGATGCCCACATTGAGCGGCCTACGATCCAAGAGAGATTATTAGCGAACTTGTCGGGTACTAATCCAACTAGCGAGTTAAGGTCAGCGAGAGCAACATTTGCAAACGAAGTGTTACCACTTGTAAGCGTTACTTTACCTGCTGCACCAAGAGCTGAAATCACACCAGTTTCTGAACCGTAAGTACCGGTTCCGTCACCATTGATGAATTCATTGTCCTGATTAACAGCCAATGCGTTTCCAACATCACTTGCGAGGTTGTCTACGACACTGATAACCGAGTCTGCCAAGAGTTCCATTGAGATTTTACTCAACGTAGCTCGTTTAACAGCAGTTAAGGAAACAACGCCCCAAGTTCTGTCAGATGCAGTGATTGCAGTCGCTTCACCGGGATACTGAACGGTTACACCGCCAGTGGCCTTTGGAATCGTCATTGCATCAGAAGTCATTGGTACGATGTTAGATACCTGACGAGCTACGCCAGCATTCTGCAACACATCGATGATGGCTTGCGAAAGCGGTGTTGGAGTCAGATAACCACCAGCACTATCTGTGCCTTCAGTGGCAGTACCGAGAATTTGCTGACCGTAATCATTGCAAATTCGTTTTGCTTCATCATCGCCAAGAAAAGAAGCCTTTAGCCATTGACCGGCAAAATAAGCTTCCTTCTCATCCTTGAAAGCGTTGAGCTTTACATAGGATTTAGGAATCGCAAAGCTTTTTGCTGCCTGAACTGGCTCAGAAGCTGCTGAACGAGCTAACGCGATTCGTTGCTTTTCAGCTTCTAATCGTTCCAGACGGGAAACTTGGTTTCGAAGACCTTCGTTTTCATCGCCAATTTGGTTTAACACAGAATCGATTTCTGCATTCTCTTCGGAAGAAAGTTCTCGATCTTCTGCTTTAGCCAGGTTCACAATTGCTTCAGCCTGGTCTTGCAGATCGACAATCTCATCCTTGATGTCGTTAAGAGATTTCATGTGAAATATCCTCTAAGAAAAAAACAATATGTTGGTACGCAAAAACGGCACACCAACGTAACTATAAAAGTTCCGTTCGTCGTGCCGCTTTCGAGTTGCACTTCACAATTTCGGAGTAGTCATGAAGACTACACTTATTTGACTATTAGCGTTATTTATTGCAACAACGCGAAAGTCTAATCTTCTGTTCTGCGATACTACGTTTAACAGCAGCCGCTTTTTCTTGGGGTGTTACCTGGTCCATAAACTTACCTTCGGCTGACACGATCCATTGCGGAGCGTTCACATAATTGAAGGCTTTGATGCTTGCTACGGGGGCTTCACTTGGTTCGATGACTGCGTCTGCGAATCCTAATCCAATAGCCTCCGCTGCACTTAGCCACGTTTCCTCATCCATCATGTCACCGAGCATATCTTTGTCGATCCCCGTCCGGCCTTCGTAAACTGTCAAGATTGTTTCACGAACCTTATCAAGCACATCCGCTGTATCTCTAAGGTCTTTGCTTTCACCGGTCGCTTGCGGAGTCCATGGGTTGTGAATCATCATCAACGCATTACTGCTCATAAGCACTTCGTCGCCAGCCATTGCAATGACACTGGCAATGCTGGCGGCTAAAGCGTCAACAACGACAGTTATCTTGCTACCGGTACGTTTCTTGTAATCTTCAAGCAGAGAAAAAATCGCTTGCCCATCAAAGACATCGCCACCACCGGAATTTATTCTTAGTTCGATATCGCCTTGAGCATCCTCTAACGCCAAACGCATGTATTCAGCATCAACGTCATACCCGATAGTTCCATAAACATAAATTCGTGACATTACTTGCTCCCAATAATCGAATCAATAAGTTGTTGTTTTCGTACGTCCCAATTTGCTAGCTCATCAGCGATAGCACTTTCAAAGTTCTCAAATGTCGCTGTACCAGCAACTTCAAGCAAACGCTCGCAGGATTCTTCCAGATATTTGCCGACGCTTTCATCAAGCTCATCAGCGTGAAACCCAGCGGCTCGAATGGTATCCACACATGGATTTAATGATTCAATAAACGTGGTTTTCAAATCTTTGTAGAAGTTGTCCATCCAGTTGACGAAGTTTTCATCTTTTTGGCTGGCTCTAATTACCTTGTTATTTTCTATTCGCATCATCCTAGCGACCCGGTCGTCCACAAGCTTACGCAATGCGTTTTCTAGGCCATTGTCTTCTTCAACCTCTTCAACCACTTCATCTTCCACCTCTTCCTCTACCTCGACGTTTGAGGATTTAGTATTTGGATTTTGATATGTATCACCACCGTCGCGACTTGGCATGTTTTCCAATTTACGCACCTCATTAGGTGATAGAAACTCTGATGAGATACCAATCTGGTAAGACTGATACCGTGTGATTAGGTCGGCTCGTAAAAGACCTGCTGTCAGGAATTCAAAGTTGTATTGGTCACGCTGCCGCTGCCGGGCTGTTAATAGCTTGTTGTCAAGCTGCTGTTCGATTTCAACGATCCAATTCATCAAAGTCATGTCAGCGTAACTGCGGTTTTCTGCTTCAAGTGACGAAAACGATGTTTTGGAGCTATCTCCTAGCTTATGGGGTGGAATATTGAACCAACTAGCCACCTCCTGACGTTGAAACTTGCGAGAATCAAGCCATTGAGCATTGTCGTTATTGATCGACATTACCTTTGCCTTCATTCCACCAGCTAACAATGCAGTCTTGTAAGCGTTGTTACTCCCTGCATGCATTTCGTTCCACGATGCCAGCAGGTTATCAGCTCGCTCCTTATCAATCGTTCCGTCTGTTTCCAACACGACGCTTGGCCGAGCGTTGTTCTTAAAGAATCGATTACCATGCTGCTCGGTAGCTAACCCCAGACCAATGGAGTTGCGAGCGTAGCTAATTGTGTCGTATCCCCAGTAACCATTGTTGGTTAGGTTCTTGATGTGTATTACGTCGCGAAAATTCAGTGCTACCTTTTCACTTTTCTCTTGGTACGGAAACTGAACAACGTAAATAGGTTCATTGTTTACAACTTCCAAAGTTACGTTTTCCGGCGGCAGCGGATACAAGCCAATTGGTGCGCCACGACCATCACGCTGTATCCATGCCACTCCGTTACCGCTTAACAATGCATTCTTCATCAGCACGGACAGAAGTGTTTTAGGAGACATGTACGGATTAGGCGCACGCTTCAATAACGCATAGCCGGGGTGAGTCTTTGCTCGTATGCGATCATCAGGATCACGCTTGTCATAGAGTAGAACAGGTAATCGAGCTATATCATTACTGATCGTGTTAACCGCCTGCCAGACCCATGCAAGCGTCATTGCTTTATCGCTATTAACTACAATGCCGGAGTCAGAGCGACTGCCTATCATTGTTGACTTCCAGAACCAATCTGCCGGGTTGCGGAAAGTAGAATTCGTAAATAAACCTCGTATGCGGTTAAGTAATTTCATTTGTTCGCTCAGAAATATATAGCCGGTTCGTTTCGTTTATTCATGTTCGCCAAGCCTCTGCCACGAGCTATAGCTAGTGCAACTGCTCCGTCGATCTTGTCAGAGGAATGTTTCTTTGAGAAGCGGATCAGGCCGTCTGCCTTTTGATCTGCTGCACAATTACTTAAGCACCAAGACATTACGGGATTACCGTCGTGCCACAGTGCTTCTTCCTCGATATCATCGAGCAGTTGTCGCGTGCCTGCTGTCATGCCTGCTAGTCCCTGGCTAACAGCGACGATTTCTACACCTTCGTCAGTTAGCGGATTGGCAATCATGTCTGCACCCCATGGGTCAAAGCCAATTTCACGCACATCATAAAGGTCGAGCGTTGCACGAACGACATCCAACATCGGTTGGGGATCGAGTCGCTGCCCGCCCGCTTCATGTATATGACCTTCATCTTTCCATTGCCGATAAAAGGCCATACCATTGGCTTCACGCTCTTTGATTTTAGCACTAGGTACGAAAAACCATGGCAACACCCAAGCCTTCGGGTCTTGCTCTGTCGCAGGAAACCAAAGAACGTAACAGCTAAGGTCTTCGTGGCTCGCCAAGTCCAAACCACCGTAACATTCTCTCCCGGAGAGATCAGGCATATCTTCACAGCAGTAATTCCAGCACTGCATGTTGACGACCTTTTCGATTCCGGCAGTTGGAAGATTCAATAGATACCGACGAAATGCGTTTTGTTTAGCTGGCGAGTTCTTAGCTTCTAAGTAATGCTGTTCGATGGTTTCTTCCTGAACTGTGTAACCGAGCGAAGGCATTGCTTTACGCCATTGCTCTGGTTCACCACACTTGTCAAAATCATCCTGACATTCAGCGTCAGCCTGAGCTAGGAAACAGAACACGTTTGGATCGACAATCGTCCCATCAATCATCTTCTGTGTATATTCATACTGCTCCCACCAGATCAGCGTTCTATCGGCAACACCGACTGTTGAAACACTGAGCATCATCGCATTCGGGCGTGCGGCACTGGCATAGGCTAAAGCGTCGTAAAGGACACGACTACGTTGAGCGTGTATTTCGTCGAACAATACAAGGTTGGGGTTAATACCTTCCACACCTCTGGCACAGGCTTCCCCGGCAAGAGCCTGATAGAAACTACCGTTGCTGGGAAAGATGATTCTCTTCTTTGAATCTAAGACCTTTAGCTTTCCAGCGATTGGTGGGCTGGAATTAACCATTGCGGCAGCTTCTCGGTAAATGATACCAGCCTGCTCACGGGTATGAGCCACACCGTAGATTTCTGCACGGTTGCCCTGCGTTAACAGATAAAGAACTGCAAGCCCGGCTGATATCGTGCTTTTGCCCTGCTTCTTAGCACACCACACAAATCCTTTCTTAAATCGATTTGTGCCGTCTTCGCGTTTCCACCCGAACAGAGGTTCGATAATGTCGTCCTTCTGCCAAGGCAAAAGCTTGAATGGCTTACCTGCGTGAATACCCATCGTGTGCCGCAAGTACTGCTCATAGAACGCTACCGCACCGTTCGCACCTTCTTCGTCGTAATAACATCCTTCACGGATTGCTAGTTCATCATGCTCGTTTCTAACGAACTTGAGCCAGCCTTCCCGTTTAGCTTTTGCCTTTGCCGACTTCAGTGTTTTCATTAGTTAAACCTCGACAGGAACGAATCGAAGTCATTCTTGACTTCCTCTTCGACCTGCACTCTCGCCCGGCTAGACGGCGTTAGACCAAACTCACAAAGCCATTTACGGCAGGCTTCCATATTGCGCTCACGCACACGATCCCATTCGTGGCGGCGACTGAAGATGTTACCTTCTTTGTCCGTACAGACAGTCCAGGCTCCTTCTTTGGCTGTTACCTTAACGGCTTTACGCCAATCCGAATACGTCTGGCAATACATAGCTAATGCGGTTGTATCTACCTCTGACAGGATGTTAAGTTTCCGCAGCATGCCGGTAACGACTTTCCATTCGTGCTTTGCCATGCGATCTAAGTAGGCTGGGCATTTGGGTTCCGTCTTGGGGCTTTTTGGTTCCTTCTTTCTACGTCGCTTAGGATTCTTCTCGTAAGCTCCAGTCATTTCGTGTACCGCCGTAGGTAGCGGTTTTCTTCCCTGAACCATAATCTTCTCCTTACGTCATATCGACCACGTTGCCATCGATGTAGTTTGCGTCACTCGCCGCTTGTGATGAGTTTCTAGTTATCAACCAAACGTTGCGACTGGTTGCCTCAGTCCTAATCCACTGGAGTATCGTTTGCCGAAACCCCTGCTTAAGAGTTTGCAGGTCAGTGGCATTCCTGCTTCCAAACACACAGCCACCGACCAATTCATCCATATCAAAAACTAAATCGCCTTCTGCCGCCTGTTCTTTTACAAGCATTGAAAGGCTCTTGTCGTGGTTACCCAGCACGACGTACCTCTGCCCTGCCCCAGCTTCCTTGTGTGTTTTCTTGCTATGGCAACTAGGGCAAAGCGACTGCCACAAATCCATTTTCCAGAACAACACCATGTCTCCCCGGTGAGGCACAACATGATCGACATGCTCAGCTTGGACTACCTTTCCGTTAAGCTTGCATCGTTCACACAGCGGGTGTTCGGCAAGAAAGTTCTGCCGAGCCTTTGTCCAACGATACGTGTAACCTCTCGCAGTTGATGAGAGTCGCCCGCGACTAGTGATTGGTATATTAGGCTTTTTGCACGAGCAGTCTGTAAGCCCACATTTGTCACACGCCCAATTCCATGTAGCCATTATTCACCTTAAAAGTGCTGACGCAGCACCTGCTGACTTTAAGAGGCGTGGGGTACTCATAAAATCGTAAATGCCGATGCCACGTCAGCGGCAACGGGGATCGTTTACTCTATACGTAACAACACGTCTCTGACGAATGTGCTACCGCCGGTTGTGCTGACAGTAACACGTATCGTATAAAGCTTGTCTTCTGTTCCACCAGCGACCTTAAACATCACGACGTTGTTCGCAGTGACAGTTTCTCCAAGTACCGTGACGGAGCTGCCGTTAAGTTCAACACTCGTAATCGTAAGGTCTGTGGTTGTTTGTTCTGCGACGGTTGGCGTGCCGGTCAATACATCGCTATCCACCAGCAAATCCTGAAACGATACTCTCGCTTGCATAGTTTCGCCTGGTGACTTTTGCTGAATCTGTTTGGCTCTAATTGTCATATTCGTAATCCAATAAACCGTCGGTTGAATAATCTATAGGCGAGGTTGTTGTTTGGTAATCAATTGGCTCTATCTGGTCGTAATCTATTAATCCGTCCATTTCGTAATCAACTAAGCCGCTAAACGTGTAACCCACGTATGCACTAAGCTTACCGACGAGCAATGTAAACGACGCAACGTCATATACTGATGCCGCAACAGGCGGTGTGATATCAAGCCCCATATCAATCGTCGGTGATACAGCACTTATTTCAACAATAGACGCAGTCGGACTAACAGTTAGATTGCCTCTAACGACCGTCGAGAAAGTAGCATCGGAGACGAACGACGAAACAAGCGGTGTAACGGTTTGGCTACCGTAAGCAACTGTTGGTGTGTTAACCGCAGTAACTACAGTAGCCCGCAAATCAGGAATTACGATTACACCGCCAGCGACAATTCCACCGAATCTTGACTCAACTAATACTCCCGCATCAGCCGGGGGTACAGTGACGCTACTGTATGTAGATGTCGGTGATTGTGCTTCTGCCTCAAAGCTTGCGGTCGCACCTAGACTTAACGATCCTGACTCTACGGTGGGAGTTATTGCCGCTGCTACAAACCTTGCAACGGTAGGCGTGACGCTTATCGATGACAACGCAATACCAGCATAGCTAGCAGTTAACTCTATTGCCGCTGCCCCCGGAGTTGCAACACTTGATCCAAACACGAGAGTCGGTGTAATACTCGCAGCTACTAATGATGCGGTCGCGGCTGTGTATGCAATAGAGCCTAATGTTGTCGTCGGACTAACGGCTGCTGCTGCAACCGATGCCAAACCTGGTGTAATTGTGATACTACCGGTGGTCACGGTTGGAGTGATACCTGCTGCCACAAACGAAGCAACAGCAGGGGTATAGGCAAAACTATCTTTGCTTGCTGTCGGGTTAACCGCATCGGCAACAAAACTTGCCACGGAAGGTGTTACCGTAACGCTCGTAAACCCAGCCCCCGCAAACGTACCTACGACAATAATCGTCGCTACTGCGGGAGTTACATCGATATCTACCCCGACGTTACATGTCGCCGCAGTTTCTATCACCGCCGCTGTAGGTGTAACCGAGACAGTCGGTTGGAATATAGTAACAGTAGGATCAGGGCATTGTGCCACAAACGATGCTACAGCTGGGGTAAAAGAAACACTACCAAATAACGGCGTAGCTCCAGTAGCAGCAGCAACAAAAACAGCAGCCGCCGGAGAAACTATCAATTCCGCGCTTACTGTTGGGTCGGGTACTTCTGCCACAAACGCTGCGGCTGTGGGGTTTATAATTTGTCCATTGAGAACCCACTGGTCTGCACCAATGTCCCAGGTGTCACCTTCAGCATCTCGGTCGCGTCCGTCAATATCAATATTAACGCCGCTCGGAGTTGTTCCTAAATCGTAACCAGCGTCGATAGCTGGAGAACCAGCTTTAAGGTGTAGATTAATCGTGCCGGAATTGCTCACATAAATATTTGCGAGCGTTGCGGACGTTACGGAATTAGAACCAGGAGCTGTCGTATCTGTCGAAAGGTTGTAGTCACTCGATGCTGAAAACGAACCGGAAGTCACCTTAAAACACACACTTGTAGAACTGCCGGTTATATCGCTAACGATATTGTTCTCAATAACAGCGTACTGACTCGCTTTAATTCCAATTGCAGTATTTGAGGTTGATAGTGCTGTTAAATCGTTAACAGTGTTGTTGTAACAATAAATGGGATTTACACTGCGACCGGCGTCAGCGTAAATACCGGTTGGGTCGCCGCCAGCAATAGTCGATAAGACGTTACCGTAAATTATATTATTCATAATATAATGGGAGTCACCGCTGTCCGTCGTGTAATTTGAGGTGGTCATGCGGATCATGTTTACAGCAGCTCCGCCGGTGATTAATTCGAACCCGTGCATTAAGCAATTACGAACGGTATTGTTTTTAGTAAAAGAACCCCAGTCACTGACAAACGCCTGTGCAACGTTTCCAACAGCACCAGTGCCGTCGAATTCCAACCATTCTAAAGTTACATTGTCCGCATTTCTGAGATCAACATATTGCGATTTATTTGCGCCGCCGCCGGAAGTTGATTGCCCAGTATATTTGAGTCCGGCTCCGGTATCAGCGGTTCCATTGTGACGAACATTAGACGCAACGGTTAGTTTCACTGAATTGAGCGTTACGACAGAGCCGTTTACAAATCCGATTGCTTCGTCATACTTTTCATTAACGACGATCTGGCCAACGGCATCGTCTCCAGTCGAATAGACTGACGCATCGTCAAGGTCAGCAGTCCAAGCCCTCGGCGACGTGTAATCGTATTGTGTTTTAAATACGCCGGGGGCTTGGCTAAAGTCTTCAGCGTACAAATTCCCGTAGGGCGTCACGTCACCCTGTGAGCCACCGCTAACGAAGTTTAGATCGAAGCTCGTCGTTGAGTTTACAGCGGCCACTGAATAAACGTAGGCCTCACCCATTCCCATTGAATAATCTTCAAACGTCACTTTATCCCCAATACTTACCCCCGTGACAGCGGTTCCGAATCCTACGACGTAAGGTGAACTGCCCGTTGATGAGCTTGGGCTGGCTGTTCCTTTGGTGTCATCGCTTCCGATTGTTTTAACAACCTCAAATGAGCCTCTTGTCGCCGAGCAAGAGACGACCGCTGCCGCTGGCGTGACTGTCGTTCCGGAAGCAGCAGCGTCACCACCTTCAAGATACGCCTGATATATGTAACAGGTGGCGTAATACGTTTGGTCATAGCAGGCAAATCGAAGTTCTAGATTACTCCAGTCTGAAATGTTGCCAGCTTCGGTAGACGTTAACGTTGTGTCCACGTTCGTCGTCGATGAGTTAGTGCCGAGCCAAAACGATTTGATTTGCGTCGAGCCGTCGTAGAGCTGCACCCGACAGTTCGTATCGTTGTTAACCCTGACTCTGATTGAAACGCTCGTTAGATCGGAAGGCTCGTCTATATCTGACAAACCAGCTCGGTAGGTTTGGATTCCAGTGTCCCAACCTGTTGATTTAAACCAAGCGTAATCGCTATCGCTCGCAACCGCCTCATCTATCTTTGTATATAGGGCGTCTGTTGAAGTAGAAGCCCACCACAGCCAACGCTCACCAAAAACGGTTTGTTGTGCTACGTAAACGTCTGCGTCAGGTCTAGCAAATTGCGTCATTGTTCAACTCCAGTGAGTCGAATTAAGACGGCTCGTTTAGATCAATTTCCGCTGCCTGAATAGTAAGCGTTTGCGTATCTGATACCGTCCTTGCAGATGACAGATCAAAGTACGCTACTACGTTAGAACTAGAGGTATTTCCATCCAGTAAAACAGCCCACCTAGCTCCGTCGCCTGAAGGCAAATCGCCGCCACTGGCAGTCCAAGTTACGTTTGAACAAACGACTTTTGCTCCGACCGTTCCGTCAACTTCTGTCACAGTAAACGCAGTATCGCTAGCTAACGCCTCTCCTCCGGAAGTATACCCATTGCCTGAGCTTACCTCGGTCAGCTGACTCAGAGTATCCGTTGCTTTAGTAGGGGTAGTAGTTGCACTACATAACGCTAAATAATAATTCGCTGGAGCTGATGTCCCGTCGAAGGCGTATTTGAGCAACAAAAATTTGCCTTTATCTGTTGTTCCAGAGGCCATGTACTTTTCCTTTGCAAAGAGGTGGTTTTCCTCATTGTTGAAACAAACGGTAATTTTTCAACAATAAAGAGGTGGGAGCAGGAGTTTGCACGAATGAAAGTTCCCACGAAGAAGGTATCGATAGCGGGTAACGAATACACCATTCGCACAGCTAAACTGCGAAAGAATCACGGTGAGTGCGATAGCCCACGCTGCAAGAACCCCGAAATCCGTATAAAAGCCGGACTCGATCAAAAACTACTTCTAGAGGTTCTGCTGCACGAAATGCTTCATGCATCAGCCTGGCTCGCATTGAGCGAAGAGTACGTCACTGTGACGGCTCGGGACATGTCGCACATTCTATATGACTTGGGATGGAGGAACGATGGATTTCAAGATTGAACGTAAATCACGAAATACACACGTAATCCGATGGAACTTTAAGAAAGCAGAGACAAGATTCGATGCACTTCTAATTTCTGACCTTCACTGGGACAACCCGCACTGCAAACGTGAACAACTGAAAAAACATCTAGAGCTTGCTAAGAAACGAAACGCACCTGTGATCGTCGTTGGTGATTTCTTTTGTCTCATGGAAGGCAAAGGTGATTTCCGCAGCTCTAAAAACATTCGCCCGGAACACAATACAGAGAACTATTTGGACGCTGTGGTAAATACCGCAGCAGATTGGTTCGAGCCGTACAAAGACCAGCTAGCAGTCGTTGGAATGGGTAATCACGAAACGTCCGTTTTGAAGCGACACGAGACATGTATGATTTCACGGTTCTGCCAAGTGATGCGAAATCGGGGAGGCATTACACAGGAGTCGGGATACGGCGGTTGGATTCGCTTCGTAAGTTCATACTATGGAAGAAAAAACGGAACTGATATGTACTTTCACCACGGCTTTGGCGGTGGTTCGGCAACCACTAGAGGAACTGGGCAATTCTCCTCGCACTACTTAAACCAAGTTCATGCCGATATCGTTGTGGCAGGCCACGTTCATTGGAAAGAATCGTTTCAACGTCGTGTCGCGTTCATAGATAAGAATGCAGCAGTTCAAACCAAACTCGTGCATTGCATGAGATTAGGTACATACAAAGATGAATATGAAGATGGAGCCGTGGGTTACCACAACGAAGGAGCTAGAGGTGCTAGACCCCTTGGCGGTTACTGGCTGTCCTTCGAGCTTGAAGCGGGAAGAAGAAATTTCCGCTATGTCACGGAGACGATCTGATGAAAAAAACTTACTACACTCTCGGCAGTCTGTTCTTCTTTCTAGCTAGTTGTCTTGTTATAGTGCTTGTCTACAAAGCTTGGGTTTGGTGGAACTGGCTACACCGCATGGATAACACATTCGGTTTGCTAGACCTGTAATCCTTTGTATTTCTTTACGAGCCTTTCCTTTTCCTGCTTGGTTTTTTTGTGGAAAAAAAAGCAAGGC
>Ga0208919_1000488_pt1 | contig 26592 bp, 49 predicted proteins | sample 4_EtaG_FD_184076 | JGI IMG/M metagenome (GOLD analysis project Ga0208919, IMG submission 184076) | Marine viral communities from the Subarctic Pacific Ocean - 4_ETSP_OMZ_AT15127 metaG (SPAdes) (version 3) | ecosystem: Environmental > Aquatic > Marine > Oceanic | place: Pacific Ocean | collected...
CAATGTAGTTTATATAACGAGTATGTTGTATGTATTTGGATTCACTATGATGACAATTATAGAGAATTATTAAAAACAGTCGAGTTAGTTCCACTTGTTCCCTCGTATAAACAAAATGAATGAGTAATAGAATATGTAAAGTCATTAGTCTTTGGACTAGTGGAGTATTCACTAACGTCTCTTCAAGGTAGAGTATACTAGTAAACTAGTTAGAAGTTCGATTCTTCTCAGACGTACTATGGAAAAATTAAAAGAAAAATCAGTTAAGTTGTACACTCAAGAAGTTCACGATAATATTATGAAAGTTAAAGTAATAAAACTTAAAGAGATGTACGAATTAGTAAAGAAAAAAAAATAATAATATGATAAGAGAATTTAACAACAATGGTAGAATCACGTTCTTAGTGATTAAGTGGGGAAAAATAGTATTCAAGTCTTTAAAGAAAGATGAGTGTTATGAGTATGTATTCAATACAATGTAATACAAATTAAATACAGTATGAGTAAGATAATAATATAAACAAAGAATATGAATAAATTTAAAATAAATAAGATGAGTGGAATATTGAGAGTAAATAACCAAAGTTATATACCTCACCAACTCCATCAAATACCAACTTGGTATCATAAAATACCACTAAGTAGTATAATAAAGATGAAAGGTTATGTGTATATTAACTCGATCGAGTTTCCAAACTCAAAAGAAGTAATTGATTGTACTCATCATAATAGAGATTTAAACTATAAAAATAAGAAATAATGTATAATATAATAGAAAGTAAAAAGAATAATAGAAGTTTATATACTGTAGTATATTCTTATGGAAAGTTGGCTTTACCTTTGTGTCAGTCAAGAAATCATGAGTATTGCGTGGAGTATATAAAGAGTCAACCACAAGAAAATAACGAGTATAATGAAGAAGAAGCTCAACAAGCACTTAATAGTTGTCTTAGTGAGATGTATAAAAATAATAGTAACCCAGATTAAAATAAAGAATTATGTATGATATAGAAATAAAAGAAGAAGAATGGGAATTCTTAAATAATATAAAATAATAAAATATGAAGAAATTAACGTTAAGTGTAGTCGCACTAACAATGACAATGATAAGTTATGGTCAAACTCAGTGTAATGGATTGACTAAAGATAGTGTTCAATGTAAAAATACTACTAAATTGACAACAGAATTATGCTACTTACATGACAGTTCGTACATAAAAGATGACAAAGTGTCACAAAAATGTAGTGGAACAACAAAAGTTGGTAAAAGTTGTAAAAATAAAACTAAAAACGAAAGTGGATTGTGTTATAGACACGAAGAAAACTAAAATTCCACTCTAAATGAGTGTTCACGATAGGTAGAAAGGCGGCCCAATAATGGAGCGGGTTCAAGTCCCGCGCTACCACTAAAAAAATATAAATTATGACAAAAGAAGAAAAAACTAATAAGTTTATTCACGTAGGAATGGTGTCTTCATATCTTCAATTAGTAGAAGGTAAAGGATATGGTGAGATAGTTGAAATACAAAACAAACATAAAGTTCAAAATGTATTCTTTCTACCTCCTGTAGATGTAGATACAGGTGATTTACAGAAATGTGACGTACAATCTATGATAGAACACTTCATAGAGCGCGAAGATTATGTAAAATGTGGTAAATTACAGACACTTATTAACAATAACAAGTGTGATGAAGATGGATGGTTATATTTAGAAAATAAATATACAAATTAAATACGATGATAGCAAGATAATAATAATATGAAATGTAAATGTAAAAATATAATACCTGACGGACGAGTTAAGCTTGGTTATAAAGTGTGTGTAAACTGTTCTACTACAGAACGTTATGGTTGTGCTCCACTGATCAACCATAAAACTGGTAACTCTATACAGATAATGAGTAGTAGTGACGCAGCAAAAATAGCTAAGATGACTCGGCGTAGAGGTTATGGTACAATGTTGTGTTGATTACAAACTAAATACGACACGAGAAGGATAATAATATAAAGATAAAAAATATGTATAAATATGAAATAATAGAAAGATTAGTAAAAGCTATTCTAGTTGGAAAAAGAGTTGTAGTAATAAGTGGAAAGAGTTATAATCTACCAGAAGGACAAGGTGGAGGAACTTATAGCCAACAGAATACTTACGCTAGATTAAAAGCAAAAGAAATAATATGTTAAGAGAATCAAAAGTAGTAGAACAAATGGAGTTGTTAGGTATTAAAGATATAACAACTAATAGACAAGTGAGAAATGGTACAGTAATATGGCAATTACCTATTAAAATGTATGGTCAATTTATTGAAGTAGGTTCATTCAAATCAGGTTATGTGAGAAGAATGAATGGTGGATACACATCTTATCAATTAAATAAGTGTGAACCAGTAGATCACTATTACAAGGATTATAAGTGGATAACAGGAACAATGAAACAAGAGTGGACAGGTAAATACAATAAATATGTAGGTAAAAGACGTATAAAAATAGATAATGAAATAGATAGATTAGAATACTTAATAAGCTATTGTCTCAAAAACTACTACATTAAACAAGCGAATCAAGTTGAAGATGGTAAGTTTGTGCCTAAATGGAAGTATGAAAATATGAAGAATAGATTTGAATCAACTGCTATGGAATTAAGTGATACTAAACTAGATACTCCAGAGGTGAAAGTAATAATAAATGGAACTAAATATAATTTAACATAAAAAGAATAATATGAAAAAGAAAAAATACGAAGTAATAATGGTAATAGAATGTGAAGAAGGTGGACAGAATCACGTAGCACAATCAGTGTGTGATGGATTAGAAGAACCAACTTGCGTTAAACACATCGAAGTTAAAGAAATAAAAGAATAATATGGAAAATATAGGAATAGTATTCCCCGCTATAGTAATGGTGGGATTAGGAATAGCAATAGGAATGTATATATCGTCGCAAATTAAGTGTCATATAAGAAGAAATATATTTAAAAATAACTTAAATAAACAAGATAAAAAAGACGACAGGTAATGTACTAGTAGGAGTCTCCTAGGCTCGCTCTGAACGGCATTAACCCTCGTTTTAATATAGGTAGAACGGTTGAAACGTTAGAGAAATCTAACGAGACGAAGTAGTGAGGTTCGAGTCCTCACCTACCACAAATTAAATAAATAAATAAATAGATATGAATGAATCAAAAGAACTGTTAGAGGCTACAGTAAAAGGTCTCCAAGAAAAAATAAATAACTTAAATGATGACTTAAGGTCTAAAGAAAGAGAGTTAGCTGATGTAAGTAAACCTGAAATGACAGGTGAAATGTACGATATTCTACAAGAATTAGTTGAAGAAAGTATTGACAACTATGACTTTAACGACACGGGTAACTATATGTTTGAGTACGAGTTAGACTACGATGGTAAAATTAATACTCATAGTGTAGAGTTCGAAAGTGCTCATCATCTCGGTGAAAGTATAATGAATAAGATAGATAGTCATTTCAAAATATCTACATCAGAAGATATTAAGTAAAATATACGAGAGACGGTAGAAAAATCAGCTATCCTAGGGTAGTCAACGCAACAAGAGAGAAGGAAATCCGTCCTCGTTTTATAATAGCCCAAGTACAAGATGAATTCTATGGTAATGTGGGAACATACAAGTGAGATGTCGGGCGATTTAGCTAGTGCTCGCTTGTTGATAACAAAAATAGAGTCTTGTCGCTACGAAATACTAACCTATACTAGTAGCATTAGGAAAATAGGTGGTTCGAATCCACTCTTGGGCACTAATAAATAAAATTAAATAAAATGAGCAAATTTACAATTCAAGATAGGGTCATATTAGACGAAATGGTTGATTGTTTTGTTGCAGAAATGCATAAACATCAAGATGAAGCGGAACTAATGGACCGAAGACCAATCATAACTAGAGAATACTGGTTGCAAATGATAGAAGAAGTACAGAATAAAATAAATGACTTTACAACTAAAAAAGCGTTGAGTCATAGTAATCAATATAGAAATAAATAATATGAAAAACGGAATTTACAAAAGTAATGATGCGATTTACTTCGTGTTAAATGGAAAGGTTTTAATGAAAATGTTAGGTAGTATGTATAAAACTACTAAACATTTTAATTTTGGAGATTGGCAAGAAGATCTTAAACCAGGAATGATAGAACAATTCGATGAAGTGTATAATAAATGTAAAAAATGGTAATATGAGTAAAACAAAAGAACAACCAGTACCCTTATGGTTTAACGGCGCGATATATGATAAAGGCGCTGTAGTCCAAAATAGATTTGGAGGAGGGGAGATAGAACTAAATAATGTAGAATTATCAATATATGACTTTGTAATGGGAGCTTCAATAGTAGTTGAAATGGGTATGTTTAATACTCCTAAACACGTGAAAGATCTTAGAGCAGGGTTACAGTGGTTTAGACAATATAGCCCAGAGGCTTATATGGTATTACTAGATTAGTATGGTAGATATAATAGATATAATAACACTGTATATAACGTTTGGTGTCGCGGTTGGACTTGTAATGTTGTATGTAGAAAAAAATAAATAGAATGACAGGAGAACAAATAGAAAAATATATAAGAGAAGATCTTGGATATGAACCAAGGCATAATTGCATAGCTTTAGCAGAGGCAATAAACTACGTAGCAAACAAGGTGGATTATGATTCCTTTGTATTGATGCGATTACTATTAGAAAACGAACCAATAAGCGCTTTACATACTCACGATTATGGGTTTCATACCCGTAACGGTAGAGATTTAATAGAAGGTATGCAAGCTGCTTATTACGAAGAAGTACAATTTTATGTCGACTAGAGCACAAGTTAGATTCGCTACGCGAGAAGATGGAGTATCGTTTAGTGAACACCCAGAGAAAATAAATGCACAATTTTACGTGCATAGTGATGGTTATCCTGGGTTTTTAGGAGTGGAAATAGCTAATTCATTGATAGATTCAGCTAAAATAGATAACTTAGAAATAGAAGAACTATGTGCAAAGCATGGTGATCTAGAATATATATATTACGTATGGCAATCAAAATATAAGTCTACGTGGATAAGTATATTTAAGATAAATATAAATACAGAAGAAAACGAAGAATGTATATTCGTAGGTGAACCACAGAAATTATTAGAAAAATATGACTAGGATTAACGTAGGTATATTACCTAAAGAGTTGAGTAACAAGCATTTAATAGCTGAGCACAGGGAAATAAAACGTATACCTAATTGTATAAGTAAAGGTAAGTATAATATGGATGGTCAACCTGATAGATTTAAGCTAGGTACAGGTCATGTCAAGTTCTTTTATGACAAATTGTCATACTTAAAAGATAGATATATTTCTCTTTATAATGAGTGTATACGTAGAGGTTTCAACGTACAGAATTATACTGGTGCTTGGGATAACGTTCCTAATGAATTAATGGGTGATTACATACCTACGGAAGGCGATAGAAAATTAATACAACAAAGAATAATAGAAAATGACAAAAAAAGAAATGAATGAATTAGCAGATCTAATTGTAGATAAACTGTTAACTACATATATTAGAGAGCAAGCGACGTGGTATACTACGTCTAGTATGGATGATATCTATAATACTTTTAAGAAAACACCTAAGAAAACTACTAAAAAAGCGGAAACGGAGTCTGAATTATTAGGTGAATTAGCTAAGTTAATGACTCAGTTAAGTTACCATCAAGACTTAGAAGAATTCGAAGAGTGTGTTGAGATTAAAAAAGAAATAGATATAGTAAATGAAAAATTAAGTAAATTATGATGAGAAAGAAACCAATGCTAGCATATCCTGTTAGCGATAAACCAATAGATTATGGTAATAAAATATCTATACAACCGAAGTTAGATGGTGTTAGATGTTTAATCCAGTATGATGCAGGTAAAGTAACCGCGTACTCACGTACAGGTAAAGAGTGGAAAAACATAGAACATATTACGTTAAACTTATATAAGTTCTTTGACAAACACCCTAATGTTATATTGGATGGTGAGTTGTATAATCACGATCTAAGAGATAATTTTGAAAAGATTATATCATTAGTCAGAAAAACAAAACCAACAGACCAGGATCGTCTAGATGCGCAAGAACTAACACAATTTCATTGTTATGATATCATAGATGAGACTCTAACATTTGAAGAACGTAATTATTTTATTATTAAACAAGTACCTACTTCATATTGTGTTAAACACTTAAAGACTCAAGCTGCTGCTACAGAATCTTTAGCTAAAGTTATACATCAACAAAACTTAGATAAGGGTTACGAAGGTTCTATTGTTAGAACTAATGATACTTATCATTGTAATAGATCTCACAACCTTAGAAAGTTTAAAGACTTTCATGATACTGAAGCTACTATAACCGACTGGGTCGAAGGTAAAGGTAAACGTGTAGGTACTATAGGTAAATTCATGGCTATCGATGCTGATGGTAATAAATTTGGTATGCCAGTAATGGATAAGTTTAAGTATTTACAAGAGAATTTTGAAGAAATGAAAACCTGGGTTGGTAAGATAGCTACGTTCACATATTTTGAGAGAACAAAGGCAAATAGTTACAGACACCCATTATTTAAAGCAATACGAGATTATGAATAAGATATTTAGAAAAAGATTACATATGAATACTGTAGAGCATCATGTATGTAAACTAAGACAAGAGATTTTTAAGAGCGCCTTAGACGGTAAACTTAGCCCTATAAAGGTAGAATTATTTAAAAAGTATAACAGATACTTAAAACTATTAAAATTTTAGAATATGGATGAAAGATTAAGGATAAGAATTAAGCAATTTAATGATATTAAATATGGTAACGATAAGAATGAAACTAGAATTATATTCGGTACCTTAAAACCACAGGGGACTGTGACAACAGCCCCTAAGAATAAAGAGTAATAGGCTAATGTCACACAATAGAAATACAAATAGATTAGATATGTGGCGCATCGTATATAGAAGGTTTCCAATAACGGACAAGCCAACTATAGAAAACGAGGTGTATATGTTTTATGAAAATGGCACGCACGAATGTTACGAGCTATTTAGAAGTAAAGCAAAGATAACTACTTACAGATCTCTTAAGTGGCATTTATTAGTGTTGTGGTATTTAAACCCACAGTTAGATCAAGAAGAGTTTATGAGAGTAGCAGATCTTATTGCAGAAAAACAACAAGGTTTCACTACATTCACTATACATCCTGAATTATTAAGGAAAATGGTGTATGAGATTAGCATGCTAGATCTTGAAGAGCCACCTAAAAATAAGTCACGTAAAGTTATATTTAAACCATACAACCGTATGTGTACAGAAGAAAAACTACGTATTGTAGGTCAGTTAATAGGTAGAACTAAATCAGTTACTCAAGGTGATATTTATGATTTGATGCTATCACTAAACCATAGTGGTTGGAAGATAACAATAAAAAGACTAGCAGCAAGACTCAACTGTTCAACAAGAACGATACACAGAAACATGTGTGAAGAATTAAAACGAGAAAAAGAATTATTAAACAAACAACTATGAGAAGACTAATATATGACATGTACTACGCTGATGAGATCAGCGTTGAGATAGCAGAAAGACTGCTAGACAAATTAAGTGAAATTAGAAATAAGAAAAGATGAAAAAGATAAAATTAACAGTAGCAGGACTATTATTAGCAGGATTTAGTTATTCACAAGCTCAAGATACAATATGCCACGCTATCGCTGGAAAGAAACATTTTGAGTTTAATTACTACGAAAGTAAGATAACCAATAAAAATATGACTGTGTTTTTAGAAGATACTGAAATTAAAATAGATACAAACGAATATTTAGTTTTAGATCTTTACGATAATTGTAAATGTGTAGAAACTCAAAACTTTATTAAACAAAGAAAGATCGTTGTTTACTTTAGAAATGGAGAAATTAAAACTTACAAAAATAACAGTGGAGATTCAACGTTACATTTCGATGGATTAGAAGTAGAGAAAATCATTATTAAGAAACCAAAGTTAAAGAAATCAAAAACACTAAAATATGAAAAAGTATAACATACCAAATTATGTGAGATACAAAAATGACGTTAAACGAGCCGTAGCTAGATTAGAAAATAAAACATGGGACGAATATACTAGAAAAGAACTCACGACTAAGTTTTTACCATTAGTAGAAAATATAGCTAGGAAGTTCTCAACATCTCAACAAGCGAGTGGTGTTATGTCTGTTATGGATATGATACAATCGGGTAGTTTAGGTCTAGTACAAGCTGTTAGTAAGTTAGACTATGAAAAGTTAAGAGAGTCTGAAGATATGGAGAAAACTTTAAAATCATTTTTTGCAAAAAGAATTAAAGGTAGTATCCGTAGACAAATTGATACTAATAGAGGTAGTATAAGAATACCTGAGCATAAGATCAATGAAATACGTAAGAACTTTGGTAAAGATAAAAAGATGGTTGAAATGTTTTTCAACTCTGTATTTTTAAGTATTGATGCTAGTCCTAATGATGAAGATATGGTTTATCAAATACCTGATAATTCAGAGCCGTACAATATAGATCTTTTAAATATTTACTTAAAGGGCTTGTGTCAGTCTTATCTAACTGATAGGGAATATCAAGTATTAAGACTTAGTTATGGACTTGATTGTGATAAACACTCCGCATCTGAAATAGCAGACTATTTAGGTATGGAAGGTAGTAGTTCTTATGTGAGAGTTTCACAGTTAAAAAGACAAGCTGTAGATACGTTAATTGAGAATGTAGATCACTCGCAAGTGCTTGACTTCCTGTAAGATAGAGTTAAAAATAACATTAAAAGTGATACACTAATGTGTGATTATAAATATAGATAAAATTAAATAATATGAAAGAATTAACTAAATCCTTAGCTACAATACAGACAAAAATGAAAGCTAAGAAAAGTAGTTACAACTCCTTTGGGAAGTACTACTTTAGAAAATCAGAAGATATATTAGAGGCGATAAAACCTTTTTTATTAGAACACAAGGTTTACGTAACAGTAAGCGAGGAGATGGTAGCAACAGATCCAGTACCAACATTATTATCAACAGCAACAATATCAAACGGTACGGACGCTATACATGCGACGGCTCTAGTAGGAGTAGATCTTAATCAGAAAGGAATGCAAACCGCTCAACAATTCGGAGCTGCATCGACTTATGGTAAGAAATATGCTCTCGGTAATTTATTCTTAATTGATGACACTGAAGATGCTGACGCGGGTAATAAACACGGCGTTGTAGATAAGATTAAAGCTAAAGCTAAACCGAAAATAACAGTAGACCAAATGAACAAAGCTAAAGAATATATGGTATCTGGAGGAGACATTAACGCTATAAAAAGCAAATATAAAATAACACCTACATTTGAACAAGAATTATTAAAAATTAAAGAAACAAATGAACAAAAAGCAAATATTACAAAAGCTTAAGATAGACGAGCATTACTACGGAACGTTTGGTAATCAGTACTTATCTAATTCAAATATAAGTACGTTACTAAACAACCCGTTACAACTAGGTGCTCCATCCAAACCTAACCCTAATTTCTTAGTTGGTGGATATTTCCACACAGCTATATTAGAACCTGAGAAGTTAGCAAGTTTTAAGATCGTCGAAGCTACAAGTAGGAACACTAAAGACTATAAAGAAATATCTGGAGGTGAAATGTGTTTACTACAACATGAAGCTGACAATGCTAATCTTATGACAGATAAAATTATAGCTAATGATATATGTGCTGATTTAATTAGAGGAACTGAAGGTAAGTTAAACGACTATGAAGAACCAATGATTAAAGAGATCGAAGGCGTTATGTGGAAAGGTAAAGCTGATATCATCAATCATGATGAGAAGTTAGTGATAGACCTTAAAACAACTGGAGATATAGATAGGTTTCAATGGAGTGCTAAGAAGTTTAATTACGATAGCCAAGCTTATATATATCGAGAGTTATTCGGATATGAAATGCTATTTTTAGTAATAGACAAAAAGACACATCAAATAGGAATGTTTGATTGTTCACCTAAATTCTACGAGTCGGGGAAAGAGAAGGTGATTAAAGCAGTAGAAGTATATGACTTATTTTATAAGACAGATGACTTCGATCCGGCTCAATATTTTATTAACAAAACATTATAAACCAATGGGAAGACCAAGAATGAAGACCTGTAGTATATCAGGTAAAAAATTTAAAGCTAACACTGACAACTTTTATGTTAACGAAAATGCTAATGATAATTTACATCCCTATCATAAAAGCTTCGATAACTTTAGAAGAGTAACAGGCGCTAGCGTTGAACAAGTGAGAAATTTAGTAACCTTAATAAATAGTTAAATATGGCAAGTATAATTAAAGCAAGTATAGACTTGAACAAAATCCCTAAAGACAAGATCTTTATAGGTAAGAAAGGTAAGTATTTACCGATTACAATTACAATCAATGATGAACCAGATCAATTTGGTAATCAAGGACCTGTAGTTGTAGAACAAACTAAAGACGAAAGAGACGCAAAAGCAGCTAAGACGTATTTAGGCAATGTAAAAGTAGTTTGGACAAACGGAACTAACGTTGACACAGCACCACGTGATGGTGCTCCACCAGCAGCGGCTCCACAGTTAAAACCACAAGCAGACGACTTACCGTTCTAATATGAATACAGAAGAGATCAATGGATTTTTGATTGACAAGTTCAATCAACATAGCCTAAAAGAAGGTGCATCACAGGGGGTTTGTCCCCTGTGTTCATCTGATAGGAAACCTAAGAATCAGAAAGCACAATGTGCTTCTTATGATTGGGAACGTGGTCTTGGTACCTGTCACAATTGTGATACAAGTTTTCAACTACATACTTATCAACGTAAAGGTGCTAGCGAAAAGGTTTATGTAAGACCTCATACGCCAGAACAATTTAATGAGATAAGTACTAACGTTGAGACTTGGTTTGGTACAAGAGGTATTTCAAAGAAAACATTATCAGATCTTCAAGTAACTGAAGGTTCTGAGTGGATGCCTCAAACAAGTAATAATGAGAATACTATCCAGTTTAATTATTTCATGGGTGATCAGTTGATTAACATTAAATATAGAGATGGTAGAAAGAATTTCAAACTATACAAGGGCGCTGAAAAAGTGTTTTATAATATTAACAGTATTGTAGGGTATGATTGGTGTGTTATTGTAGAAGGAGAAATGGACGTACTAGCTTTACATGAAGCTGGTATCACGAATGCAATATCAGTTCCTAATGGAGCTACGTTGAATTCAAATAACTTAGACTACCTAGATAATTGTATTGATTATTTAGAAGATAAAACTAAGATAATAATAGCGGTAGATGCTGATGAACCTGGTCAAGCTCTTAAGAATGAATTCGTAAGAAGACTCGGCGCTGAGGTATGCTACTTAGTGGATTTTAATGGTAATAAAGACGCTAATGAATATTTATTAGAACACGGAGCAGATAAACTACGAAGTGTTATCAATGCATCTAAACAAGTACCATTAGAGAATGTAACAACTTTATATGATATACAAGATGAACTTAAGGACTTTGTACAAAACGGTTTCAAACCTGGCTTTCAGATTGGGATTGAGAACTTTGATAGAATATTCTCGACGTATACCGGTCAGTTTATTACTGTTACTGGAATCCCTAGTAGTGGTAAGTCTGATTTTGTTGACCAGATGGTTGTAGGTTATAATAAGAACTATAAATGGAAGACAGCTTTTGCTTCTCCAGAGAATCAACCTACATACCTACATGCTCACAAACTAATGAGGAAGACATGGATGGATATGCCATCACCTGGAGATATTGGTGGTGACAAATGGAACGAAGTTGCAGACCACGTAAACGATAACTATTTCTTCATTGATATGGATAAATACAACTTAGAATCTGTATTACGTAAAGGAGCTGAGTTGGTAAAACGGAAAGGTATTAAATGTCTAGTTATAGATCCTTTTAATAAAGTTAGAGATGTTAATGCAGCATCAGACGACGTGAATCGTTATACTATGGATTACTTAGCTAAGATTGAAGCATTCTGTAGAAAGTATGATGTGTTAACTTTCATAGTTGCTCACCCTACTAAAATGTACAAAGGTCAAGATGGTAAGATTGAAGAACCTACTATGTATAATATTAAAGGTGGTGGTGAATGGTATGATGCTAGTTACCACGGTTTGTTAGTCCATAGAGATTATGAAGCTAAAACAACTAAAGTTAAAGTACTTAAGGTTAAGTTTCAAAATCTAGGAGAAAACGGTGCTGAAGCATTTTTTACTTGGGAACCACGTTCCGGTAGTTTTATACCTGAACTTATTAACGAAGTAGTTAATGAACCAATGCCATGGGAATAGGATGGAAAAATTCTAAGAAAACCATAGGTAGATCACCTGGATACCACCCTTATACTAAACAAGATATGAAACGAGTTTGTTGGTGTCATAAAAAGGGGATAATCATAGGTGTTAGACCTAATTGGGAAACCACCAGTGAATGGAAGGTTGAATTGAATATTAAAAAGAATATACATTTAGATCCAGCGAGCTATCAAGTCGCTGAAGCTTATAAAAAGATGTATGAATACTATAAATACTATTATGATAAATACAATAAATAATAAAGTCTTTAGGAACGCTAACACAGCGTACGAATACCTACATGATCAGATATTGCAACACGGTGTAGACTTCGGAGATACTAAAGCTCTATTTAACGTAGGTTTCTATATGACAGATCCTAGGGATAATAGAATAACAAATAGAGAACGTAACTGGAAAGAAGATTATGCCGAAGCTGAATGGCAATGGTATTTATCAGGAGAAAGATCAATACTGGCGCTAGGTGAGATATACGGTAAAATCCCTGAAATATGGAAACGCATGGCTGATGATAATGGAAATGTTAATTCTAATTACGGTTGGCAATGGCAACGTAACAAACAAATAGAACACGTTGTGAATTTACTTAAGTATAATCCAGATACAAGGCAAGCAGCGATATCAATATACGATTGTAAAGAATATGACAGTTATACACACGACACGCCTTGTACTTATGCCGTACAATTTACAATAGTACACGGTAGACTAGACATGTGTGTGACCATGAGATCTAACGATCTTTGGTTTGGCTTTTGTAACGATCAGTATTGTTTTTCTAGACTGCAAGAGATGATATCTAAGAGACTTAATATTGAACCGGGTGTATATTATCATTTCGCACATAATATGCATCTATATAACGATAAAATATGATGTATTATTTGTACCATATACCGGGTGTAAAAATAGGTGTAACAACAAATCTCGCAGAGAGAGTTGAGAATCAACAAGGATATAATCCAAGTGAGTATGAAGTGATAATGTCTACTAAAGATATAGATTTAATTTCTGAAAAAGAAATATCACTGCAAAAAGCTTTAGGTTATAGAGTTGATCGACAACTCTATAAAGATCTGTATAATAATAACTTTAAACAATTAAATAAAATGAATATAAACGTAACAGAAATGACTACAACATTCCCGTGTCCAGTCAATAAGTTAAAAGGCAGGCTTCTCGATGAGATAGGTATGCAGTGGGAAACAGACTTTGGTCCTTGTGGTCTTACTACGATGTCAATTGAATGGATAATTCAAAACGTTAAAACATCTCAATACACTCAAGACAGATGCTATGTGTATAATAAAGCTTTTGCTAGATGGTTTGACAACAACGATGCTTATAACAACCACAAATTAGACAACGCTAAACAAATGAACTTACACGAAGAATTACACGACCAATATAACGGTAAAACATTATCTGGTGGTTTGTCGCCATCTAGTAAAATGAGTCAATTTGATTTAATTAGAGAATGGGCTAATGAAAGAGGGCTGTATGATAAAGGTGATCCTAAAACACAAGCATTAAAACTTGTTGAAGAGGTTGGTGAGACATGTAGAGCTATATTGAAAGCCGACGCACCGGAAATGATTGATGGTATTGGAGACTGCGTGGTTGTGCTAACAAATCTAGCGGAGTTAATAGGTTGTCCTATTGAAGAATGCATAAGATCAGCTTACGAGGAAATATCAACTAGAAAAGGAAAGATGGTTAACGGAACATTTAAAAAAGATTAGTATGAGTGATAGAGAAATGATGGACGCTAAGAATGGTATATCGTCTAGGAAATCCTATGGATTTAGAGATCCTGTAGTTAGGAATGTGGTTGATAAATTTGTTGAACGATCAGATGTTGGATATGCTAAATATGGATCAACGTTAGATGATGAACGTAGATTTAAAATGAAAGGGCTTCAAAAATATCTTAACGATATTCAAGAGGAACTTATGGACGCTGTGTTATATATACAAGCAGCGAGAGACGAACTTCGAGATCTTAATGAAGAATCTTTAATAGATAAATTTAAAGACGATAGATATGAAGAAACGTTTTAAAAGAAAGAATGGTCCTGTCAGAAGTAAGAAAGTTACTTTTGATGGGATACAATTCGCATCAGGTTTAGAGAAATATATGTATATAGCTTTAAAGAAAGCTAAAATCAAAGCTATATATGAGGGAGAGACATATGTGTTACAAGAGCATTTTATGTTTGATGTAGACGCTTATGAGCGACAAGCTAATGGAAAGGGTGATATGGTTAATAGAGGTCAAAAAAAGATACAAAATATTAAATATACACCTGACTTTATAAGTGATTCGTTTATAATAGAATGCAAGGGTAGGGCAAACGAAAGTTTTCCAATTAGATGGAAAATGTTTAAAAAGCATGTAAAAGCAAACCTACCTCATGTAACTTTATATAAGCCTCAGAACCAAAAGGAATGCGATAAGGTAATAGAATTAATAACTAGTAAAATTAAATTAAATGAAAAATAAAAATAAATCAAATTGGGAATTAAGCCTTGGGTTTTACCCAGGTATATTAACCGGGTTTAGATCATACCAAGAAAAGAAAAAAACAAATCACGTTTTATACCTACCATTTGTAGATGTATGCTTAACATTAAATAAATAATGAGTGAGTTAAACAACAAAATACTCTCGGATATTACTGTGCATATGAAATATGCTAAGTATATCCCTGAGTTACAACGAAGAGAAACTTGGGAAGAGTTGGTTGACCGTAATAAAGCAATGCACATTCGTAAATACCCAAGTTTAGAGAATGATATAAATACTTACTATAAATATGTCTATGAAAAGAAAGTCCTCCCTTCTATGCGAAGTTTACAATTTGGTGGTAAGCCAATTGAAATTAGTCCAAATCGTCTATATAATTGCGCTTATCTACCTATTGATCATATTGATGCTTTTAGTGAAGTTATGTTTCTCTTACTTAGTGGGTGTGGCGTAGGTTATTCTGTTCAACTTCACAATATTAAGAAGCTTCCGGAAGTAATAAAACCTCATGACGTTAGAACTCGTAGATTTGTTATTGGAGATAGCATTGAGGGTTGGTCAGATGCAATAAAAGTTTTAATCAAGTCTTATTTGGGCTCTAAGAGATCATCTAAGATCAAATTTGATTATTCTGATATTAGACCAAAGGGATCACGTCTCGTGACCTCTGGGGGAAAAGCACCTGGACCGCAACCATTAAGAGAGTGTTTAGTAAAAATTAAAGGAATATTAGATGGAAAACAAGATGGAGAAAAACTCTCTAGCCTGGAAGTTCACGATATTGTCTGTCATATTGCTGATGCTGTGCTTGCAGGCGGTATTAGACGGGCTGCATTAATATCGTTGTTCTCGGCTTATGATGAGAAAATGATTTCTTGTAAATCAGGAAATTGGTGGGAGAAAGACCCACAAAGAGGTAGAGCAAATAACTCAGCTGTTTTAATGAGACATAAGATTACAAAAGACTTTTTCTTAGACTTATGGAAACGAATTGAGTTATCTGGATCTGGAGAACCTGGAATATATTTTAATAACGATAAAGATTGGGGGACGAATCCCTGTTGTGAAATAGCGTTACGTCCATTCCAATTTTGTAACTTATGTGAAGTAAATGTTTCTGATGTAGAGACTCAAGATGAATTAAATTCTAGAGTTGCTGCTGCTGCTTTTATAGGAACGTTACAAGCTGGTTACACAGAGTTTCATTATTTAAGAGAAGTTTGGCAAGAGACCACTGAAAAAGATGCTCTTATAGGAGTGTCAATGACAGGAATAGCCTCTGGTAAAGTTCTTGAATTAAATATGAATGAAGCTGCTGATCATGTAAAATTGATGAATAGAGTTACGGCTAAGACTATAGGTATAAAACCCGCTGCTAGAGCAACAACGGTTAAACCTGCGGGAACAACATCTTTAGTTTTAGGTACTTCATCAGGTATACACGCTTGGCACAATAAGTATTACGTACGTAGACTTCGTGTTGGTAAAAACGAAGCTATATATACTTATCTAAGTATTAATCACCCTGAGTTGTTGGAAGACGATTATTTCAGACCACACGATACGGCTGTGATTAGTATCCCACAAAAAGCTCCAAAAGGTTCTATTGTTAGGACTGAGAAATTTATGGACTTATTAGAGAGAATTAAAAAAGTAGCAACCGAATGGGTCAAACCCGGTCATAAGACTGGCTCAAACTCCCACAATGTTTCAGCTACTATATCTCTAAAAGAAAATGAATGGAAAGAAGCAGGAGAATGGATGTGGGAAAATAGAAATCATTATAACGGGTTGTCTGTCCTACCTTATGATGGTGGTAATTACGTACAAGCTCCTTTCGAGGATGTAACAAAACAGACGTATAATGACATGACGAAAACCTTACACAATGTTGATTTATCTAAAGTTGTAGAGCTAGAAGACAACACGGATCTATCAGGTGAATTAGCTTGTGCGGGTGGAAATTGTGAAGTAACTTAATTAATAACTAAAAACAAAATTATGAAAAAACTATTTTTAACAGCAAGTTTTGCTCTTGCTACAATTTTATGTTCTGCACAATTTATGGTTGTAACAACTATAAATATGCCGGAAGATGACGCAGAGTGGGAAACATCAAACGTCACTGATAATATGGGAATTGGGTACATGTTAAACGATAACATAACTCTAGGTCTTGTAAAGAACGGTGAGGAGTATGATGTATGGGGTAGATATTATTTCAATGATATTTATGCGGCTGTACAAGCTCCAACTGAAGAAGCTATGGACAACATGACTTTCGGCGTGGGTTATTCTATGAAAGTATGGAATGATCTATATGTAGAGCCAAACTATATGATGTCTACAAAAGAAGATTCAGAAGGAGAATTTAAATTAGGAATATCTTATAAATTTTAAATAAACAAAATGGAAAATAATGTAATTAAATTAATGCAAGTAATGGGGACTATCTTACAAGAGTCTGAAATGAACGCTACAAAATTCGCGGAAGGTAACAAGTCTGCTGGAACTAGACTAAGAAAGAACATGCAAGACGTGAAGCAATTCGCTCAAGCAGTTCGAACTGAAGTTCAGAAACAAAAGAACTCTGTTCTAGCTTAAATAGTTAACTAAATAAAAAAGGGATAGCCAATTACGGTTATCCCTTTTTTTTTGTATATATTTAATTGTTTACTCTTCTATAAAAAGCATATATTCTAATGTCATCGCATCTGCACTAGGATCTATTTTTATATCATTAGTGTCTGCGTTAGCTTCCCATGGAAAAAACGCCCAATCACCTGCATATAATTTACCCATTTGTTCAGAGTTGATCTCAACAGTAAAGTATTCTGCGTCATTAGTTGAAGTGTTTTTCAAGTAAACTTTATGTGAACCGTTTGTATAAGCGTCTCCGTCAAATAAAATATACTGTGCGTGTCCTGAAGCTAGTTTTTTTCTACCAAGACCGCTAGTTTGATCTAAACCAACACCACCACCCGCTTTGGTTAGTGTTGCTGTAGTCGACAAAGACAAACTGTTATTTGTTAAGTCTGAACTTGTCAACGTTATTGTTGCCGTTGTTGTTGCCATAATTGTTTTTGTTTTTAATTAATTAATTGTTTTACTATAGTTATTTTTTTATATCTTTACTTTCTATTAATGTGTATGAAAATGAGTTACCCCAATGCTCTCTAGCTTCTTGGCATATACCTAAGAATTCCATCCAATCATCGTTCGATGCTATCACTTGACAACCAGCACTCCATTTATTTACATATGTAGAGGTCTTACCTTCTAATGCTGTTGCTCTATGTATATTAATTCCGAACACACCTGTATCTACAGACGATTCGTCAAATTCATATTTATCGTTTCTATTATTGTCTCTATATACTGTAACGTCTTTCTTTTGTCCTAAGGCTAAGTATTTCCCAGAATGTAATCTAAGTTTGTGAGAACCTCTGTATTGCCCAGGTTTTAACACCGCACATCCTATCTTGTCTATCCAAGGATTTTCCATCCAATCATCACCAGGATCTGTTGTACAATTATATTCTAAGTATTGCCACTCACCGTTTTCATCTTTGTAAGATATAGTAATTAAGTCGTCAAACTTGTTTGTGATCTTACCTTCGGTTTCAGAGTTCCTAATACCAATAATATTTACATCATAATTATCTCCTGTGAAGTATTTATATCCTAAACCTTCTACTGTGTCTTTTATTTGCTCTCTAGTATATTTCATTATATTTGAAATCCTAAGTTTAACAACATAAATCTAAATTTTTTAGACGAACATCCCGCTTCGCAAAATAAACAAGCTTTAATTTCTAAAACTGTAAATGTTCCTAATCTAAATGTTATTTCGTATTTTTCTTTTTTGTTACCTGGTTTATAACCATTGATCCAATCTATTTTCATATTTTATCTTTTTCCTCCGTGATACTCCACTGCGTGGCCTTCACTAATTAATAATTCGTTTAAACTTACTAAAGTTAGTTTTTCTTGTCCGTCTACTATGTCTAACATAATTTCTCCTAAACACCTACCAAACTTACCTATACCATGAGAATGTAATTGTATATTATTACATCCTTCTAGCAAGGCTTTAACCCTATCTTTAGCTGCTAATCCTTTAGCTTTTTCCTCTAAGTCTCTCGTTCTTGATTCAGGCGCGTTTATACCCATGAATCTAACTCTTTTTTTTACTTTGATATCAAAACCTAAATCTATTTCAGCGTCAATAGTATCTCCGTCTACTACTCTTAGTAAAGAAATTTTATAATTATACACTATTTAACTATTTTTATTTTTTTTCACAACTACCAGGTTCGCACTTTGTTGTCCCGGGTACTCTCTCATATCCTTTCCAGCAAGTACAATCTTTTTCTTTTAGAGGTGTATGACCATACCCTTTTTCTTTAAGTTCTAAATGCTCTTTATGTGTTTCAGCCTTCTTTTTATCGTACATATTATGAGGTTCAAACTTATCTTTTTTATTTAAAGGACTACCGTAAAGACTTGGTCCTTTCATTTTAAATGCCATATTTATGATTTTTTATGTTTTCTACAAAAGTTTCTAGCAGCTTCTTTACTACCAAAACCCCATTTTTTTAAAGCCTTAGCTAACTTACTTGGACTACCATCCTTGTCCTTCATGTCTCCCTGCATACTGCCAAATCTACAGGCAAAACTTACTCTACGAGGACTTGTGCCACTCGTTAATTTACTACCCATTGTAGGGTTTTCTTTTCTCATCTTACGGTTTTGCTTGTTGTAAGATGCCTCTGTTATCTTAAGTGGAGCTACACTTCTATTGTCGTATGCCATTATCTTATTATATAGTTAATACCCATTTTAAAGTCATACCACTCTCTATTCCAGTATTTGTTGTATTTACCTTCTGCAAATATACCTAGTTGTTTATCTATTTTTCTACCAAATATTACTCCAGCAGAATAATCATACCATTGATCTTCTTCGATATAGTTGTGGTAAGAAAACTCACTACCATCATCATAATGATAAGGTAATAAATTACCCCAAGCATGTAACCAATAACTCTTGCTGTACTTATAGTAGTCGAATCCTACAACTACAGAATGCTGTATAACACGGTTTAATTCATTTCTCTTCTTAGTAGTGTAATCTGCTAATACCTGTGGTATAACAACCTCTTTCCAAACATCAACGCTATTAGCGACAACGTTTCCATTTGGATCTCTATATTCGCTATTAACAACATCGACAGTGTAACCTTCTTGAATCGCTAGGTAAGTGTAATGTAAATTACCATTATCCAAGATCCATTCTTCTAGCGGATCATAACCGTATGGTTCTGCTAATCTATGAGTAAGACCTATACTAAAAGCTAAGTCTTTACTTTTTTTAAGTCTATATCTTTCTGACAACTCGAAATATTCTATATCAGCGAAACCATCTTTTAAATACTCTACTTTAGCAGCGAAGTAATCTATACATAAAGGGTCATCACAGTCATCATCAGAACTATATCTAATAAAGTGATGTTGATCTACATAATCTATACCTTGTTGTCTAGCGTAATCTATTTCAAATAAGTATTCGAATCCTCTAACCTTACCAACCGTAGCGGCATCTGTGTAATTAGATTCTGTACCATCATAAAATGTATTGGCTTTATTTTCGTATCCAAACCTAGCTATCTTTCTTATACCTATAGTAAAAGAATAATCGTAAGGAGTTTCTATTGTTGAGGTTTGTAAACCATCAATAATTGAAAATTGTTTCACATCAGATATAGAAGTACCTCCATTTACAGCCCCATATATCGTAGAGAACTTAAGTTGATCCTTTAAAATATTTTGAATATCATACTCATAGCCTTTGTAAGTTATTTGCGAGTAACTAAGTAGTGGTAATAGAAGTAATACTAATATTTTTTTCATTTTGTTAATTTCTTTTCTACTGTTCCATCGCTATATATAAAGAACAATATTTTATTATTACCCGGTTTTGCTGGTCTACCTAGTATATCAGTAACCATAATTAATTCTTTATCAAATCTCTTTGGTAACGGTCCCACCCAAGTTCCTTCACAATGATTATATGTTAATTGACATATAGTATCCCAAGCGTTCTCACAGCAATAATCATCAACTAATATTACCCATTCATAACAAGGGTCATTTAACCAATAAGGATTCCCAGGGCCAGTGATACAACCAGCATCGTAAAGACAAGCGCTAGTATCGTGGACGTTCGCCATGATATCGTAATTCCAAGCGTCTTGGTCCATACAACCCATAACAACCTCGATACACGAACCGTTATCTGTGTTAGCAAGTGAATCATAATTAAGAGCGGTAGAATCCATGCACCCATACATATACTCCACACAACTGAAATTTTCTGTGTTAGCGTCAGGGTTGTAGTTAAGCATACTCGGGTCAGTACAACCATAAATATAAGGAACACAATTACTAGGAGCATACTCAGCATTAGCTAAAGGATTAAAATTAAACATTGTGGTGTCAGTACAACCATACACAAATGGAATACAACTACCATCGTCTGCATTAGCTAACTGATTATAATTGAACATTGTTGGATCCGTGCAACCATATAAATATGCTATACATGTATCAGGCATATTTGCATTCGGATTATAATTAAAAGCTAATGACTCCATACAACCCATTATGACTGGCACGCAACCTCCGTTATCTATATTCGCTGTTGAATCATAGTTAAATGCTAATGAATCTGTACATCCCCAAACAGCTTTTATATCGCAACTTCCATCATCATAATCAGCTACAAAACCTTGAGTGTAATATTCTAAGTAGGATGAATTGGTACAGCCAGGTACATAATAACAACTAGTATCGCTTGTGTTAGCAGTGCTATCGTAATTAACAGCTAATGAATCTAAACAACCAAATATCTTTTCTTCGCAAGTATTACCACAGTTTGTAATTATATTATAAGGTAATAAAGGTTGTATAAAAGGAGGTTGTATACTTATTAAGGTGTCTCCCTCTGGATTTATAAAAGTAAATCCACACTCTATCGTGGTTAAACTAGCTTGTGCTGATATGTGAAATCTAAACGTTACAGGATCTGGAGCTGTTAGTCCTACGTAATATATATCGTTGAATCCTCCTGTGTGAGTAAATTGATATGTCGTATCAGGATGTATAAGTTTTAAATGTGATCCAACCCAACCATTACCCATTAAGTCATGTAATATTAAAGTGTAAACACAGGTGTCTATCAACTCCATTGTGTTAGCGTTAGGATCATAGTTGTACATAGTAGAATCCATACAACCAAATATTTTTAATGTTTGACAACTTCCGTCATCTACGTCTGCAAAAGGATTCCACTCTACGTAATCATCATCCGTACATCCCAATATAGGTGGACAAGAATCAGACATAAATATATGAGAAGTATCGTTACCAAATGCTGGATCTGTACCATATACCAATGTGTCATTACATTGTTTTAGATAATAAGAACCATCTTGTCCCTGCCATAAGGCTCCATTTAAACCATCTCCATAAGTATCATAAATAGTAAATACTAATGGACCTTTAGGTATTTGTACTGGAACAACTACAGTAGCATAATCAGGTTGAGAATTATATCCACTACCCGAAGCATAAGTAACTCCATTTGTATCTTTTATGTCCCAACTAGTTTCGCTTTGGTATTGATCTAAGTTTATTATAACTTTCGCTGGCACCATTTGTAACGGCGGTGGCTGAGGCATGCACTGCGGTACGGTTCTATTATGTATCAAACCTGATTGAAATGTAGACACAGGGTAATTTACAACCGTATCTCCACATATAGTAACATAATACTCTCCATTAACAATACCATCTCCATAACTATCATATATAACAAAAGATATATTAGTTATACTATCTGGAATATATACAGTATCACTATTCATAAAGTTAGCCGTGTTATAATATCCATAAGGAACATGAGCTAAAGTATCACCTTGATAAACGTCTTTATATAAAGTCCATTTAGTTTCGCTAGGATAACTATCTGTTTTAATATGTACAATAACTTCTTTCTGTGCAAAGGTTATTATTGGTAATAAAAGTAATATTAATATTTTTTTCATTTAAAAATCACTCATTAATTGATTATCTATTTCTTCTTGTATCTCCTCTCTCGTTGCTACCATTTTGAAAGATAAATCAGCTTGAAATCTAGCGACCTCTTCTCCGTCTTTAAATATTATGATAGTAGGTATTACAGCTATTTTATGTTTCTTTTGTAACTCTGGTTGTTTACTTATATCTACGTAGCTTTTAGTTTTACAATCTTCTAAGTCCATAAACCAATCAGCGCCATTATTCTCGTTCCACTCAGCGTTAAAATGCGTCACTATTACTTGGCTAAAAGAATTATTCGCCAGTAATATAAATAATAATACTAATAAATATATACTGAATATCTTAGAGATTGGTTTCATCTATTATAGAGTTTGTCCTCAATTTTCTCTAGAGTCTTTTTCATTTCCTCTACGTCTTGTTGAGTGGTTAGTATTGTTTGTCTAATCATTTGATCCTTCATATCAAACTCCATCCTCGTTATTTCAGCTTCCGGGATTTCCTTTAAAATCTCTTCTTTGAGAATATTAACGTCAATCTGTACTGGTTCTTCTTTAGCTAATTGTATTTCTTGCATAAGAGAGTACCATCCACCTACAACAACGGCTATTCCAGCAGCCACCATACCCATGGTTTTAATGCTCATTTTAAATGTTGTATCTTCGTTTAATTCTTTAGCCATTTTTTACAGTTTACTTTATTGTTATATTATTACGTGTTTTCTACTTTATTTAATCATGATAGTAGCAGTACCCGCTTTTAGCTTTAGTCTTCATCTTACACCTCTTCTTGTCAGACTTGATCTTTTTACATTGAACTTCTTTCGTTCCTTGTTCTACACTCTCATGAATTGTACAGTATGTATTATTACCATCTACCTTAGTTTTACATCTAGTACCGTTCTTACTCACAGCAACGCAAGTGATATCTTTCTTACCCTCTTCTCTCTCTTTCTTTTGATCTTCAATAAAACCTTTTTCTACTATTTTTTCCTCTACTTCTTTCTTCTTCTTCTTTTCCTCTTTTTTTATTTTCTTTTTCTCTTCCTTTTCAATTTTCTTTTTCTCTTTTATTTCGTCTTCTACAGCTACAACATCAGAGTCATCAACACCTAAATCCCAAGTATTCCAACCCATTAACAAAGCTAGTCTTTGTAATGCTGATAAATCTTCTGTTAAAGCAGCGTCTATATTATCTATTTTTTTAACAGCTCTATCTAAGGGTAGATTTGTAAAAGCTGACACTAAATTTCCAATGATTGAATAAATTGGATTATCTATATCTAGCGTATCCATTTCTTTTATAACATCTTTATTATATTTCCACGTTTGTATGGCTCCATATAGTTTTCTACCTTTAGATCCAACCGTTGGAGATAATCCAAAAAACCTAAGTATAGTATAAGTATGATCAGAGTTCCAACCTTTATCCTCTTGTTTCAAGAACTCTTGTATTGTGTTTTTCAAAGTAACAACCGCAACACCACCTAACCCAGTACCACCTAATAAAGAGTCGATCATGGAGTTTATTGTTCTTTCATATTTATTGATGTCTTCTTCTTCATCATCAGTGCCTATCAACATACCCAAAGAAGTTTGTAACGCTGAGAATATAAGGTTCTGCACAGCGGCATAATACACTATCTTACCCATGTTGGTTTTCGCATCACCTCTTCCTGTCGCTAAATCTTTAGCTGATTTCTGTATTAACCTAGCGTACTGCATAGGTGTGTTTTTAAATGCTAGTATATACCTACCAAGTGGTGACGATTGTTGTTGAGAAATCATATCAGGTCTTGAAGACTGCTGAGACTCCTCTGTGTTTTCTTGGAAGTCTTGGAAAGCCATTTGTTCTGCTTCTTCTTGAGAATAACCTTCTTTTAAATATGTGTTAACTCTGTTTCTATAAAACGTAGCACCTCCAGAAGATATGGCAAAACTATCCGCAATTTGTGTAGGTAAAAATCCTTTTGTTAATAACCAATTTAGAATAGCTCTAGGAGAAAAATTACTCCCACCAACTGCCTCTGCTAATTCAGCTTCGTTAATACCTCTTTGATTTCCAGCACGTCTCTGTTTTAACATGTCTGAGTTAAATATCATTGCGAAATCTTTTAAAAACTGAGGTACGTTAGCTAGCGCCATACCGGCTTTTAATGGATTGTTATCAGACCAATTCAAATAGTTAATACTAGATATAGTTTGTAGTAATGCAGATCTCATATTAAAGAACATGATAGCACCAACTGATTGGTTCGCCCAGTTATTGAATCTATTTACAATTCTACTGCTACCAGACTCTCTACTAGTTCCAAACTCCATTCGATGTAACATATCTTCTAAAGCTTCTCTAAAGTTAGAACCATATATAGCTTCTATCTTATTTAGATTAGCAGGAGAGAACATAATCTCTACGTTTTGTTTCCACTCACCTAAGAAGTCTGATCTCTTTTTATCATTAGCAATTTTAAGTATATCACTTCTTAAGTTTTCAACCATCCAGTAATCTGACGGTTCTAAGTATCCAGCTTCTTGTTCTGAAGCCATGCCAATAGTTTCAGCAAAACTTCTAATATTTTCATTTGCTTCAACAAACTCGATCAATGTTTTTAAGTCTCTTTTAGATAACCCTGGAATTTCATATCCAGCTTTGTTAAATAAATAAACTCTAATAGCTTGTTCTTCCGTAAAGTTTGTTTGCCCAACTAAATTAGTAATATTAAACCCATCTTCGTTAACCCCAAACTCTTTTAACGCTGCTTTGTACTTGTTGTTTAAACCTTGTTTAAAAGAATTAATTTCACTTATAGCTCTCGCAAAAGGTTTAATCAAAGCTTTTTCAAAAAATGCCATTTGAGCTTCTCCAACCCTACCCTTAGCTAAAAATTGATATAACAATCCTTTAAAATCCTGAGCTGATGGTGGTAAAAATATCTTATACTTACCTATTTTCTTACCTCTAATTTTTGCTTGAGCAGCTGAGAATACAGCTTCAGCTTTAATGCCTTTTGTTTGCTCTAAAATCCTGTTCATATCAAGATTAGCGTTATTCATAATACCTGCAAACTCAGACTTAATTCCTTTACTAAATTGTTGTCTAGCTATTTGTACATTAGATTTAATATCTAGTTGATCTAACACGTTCTTAACAGCTTCAACATTTGGAAGAGCGTCATCAACAAAATACATATCGTTATAACCTTCTGAGAATTTCTCTAACATCCACTCAGCTTTTGCTGCTCCAGTACTATTACCTAATCCAGTTATATTTTCTAAAGGTATTTCTATACCTTCTGATTTTAAATACTCGTGGATAGCCTGTTCACTTTCCGCTGCTCTAGCCGTTAATATATAAACATTTTCAGGACCATACTTCTTAATCTGGTTCTTCATTTTTTGCATTAAAGGTCCTGGTCTTCCTTTTGTTACTTGGTTAAAGTCTGTGAAGTCCATCTCCCAACCTTCTTCCATCATTTGAGCTCCAACAAAAGGCCATTGATCAGATGGTATCTTTTGTGTCTCACCTTCTTTT
>Ga0208919_1000490_pt1 | contig 26539 bp, 9 predicted proteins | sample 4_EtaG_FD_184076 | JGI IMG/M metagenome (GOLD analysis project Ga0208919, IMG submission 184076) | Marine viral communities from the Subarctic Pacific Ocean - 4_ETSP_OMZ_AT15127 metaG (SPAdes) (version 3) | ecosystem: Environmental > Aquatic > Marine > Oceanic | place: Pacific Ocean | collected...
TGAAGTAAGCACAATTATTTTAAAAGACCGGGGCTTCGGCCTCGGCCTTTTATTTTTATTAATTTTATTATATATTATATTATGGCAAAGAAAAAAGAAACAAAAAAAGTTGAGGTGGAAGAACCTCAAGTTCAAGAAGAGGTAGTTGTTAAAACACCTCCGGTTGTAGAACAACCAAAAGTAGTTATTAAAGAAAAACCTTTACCAGTACCAAAAAAAGATACTTGGGAAATAAAAAATAGAAGTTATTTTTTAAGAGGTAAAAGTAGAAAATCTTTATCTAGATCTATAAAAAGTGCTGGTATTTATTATTTTGATGAAGAAAAAGGTTATGAAAGAGAATTAAAATACTGTGAGAACCAAAGAACTTGCTTTGTAGATGAAATGCAAGGCGATCAAAGGTTATCTCATATTATATTTAGAAATGGCGTTTTATATGTGCCAAGAGAAAAACAAACGTTACAAAAGTTATTGTCATTATACCACCCGGGTAGAAAGCACATATACATGGAACACAAACCTCAAGTCATAGCTCAAAACGAAGTAGAGATTATAGAACTAGAAATTGACGCATTAAATGCAGCTCAAAATCTAGATATTGATATGGCTGAAGCAGTATTACGAGTAGAAAAAGGTTCTGAGGTATCTAAGATGAGTTCTAAAGAACTTAAAAGAGATTTATTAGTATATGCTAAGAAAAACCCTAAATTATTCTTAGATTTAGTAAATGATGAAAATGTTCAACTTAGAAACTTTGGTATTAAAGCAACTGAAATGGGAATTATTAAACTATCACAAGATCAAAGAACTTTTTCATGGGGTTCTAATGATAGAAAACTAATGAATGTTCCTTTTGACGAACACCCTTATTCAGCTTTAGCCGCTTGGTTTAAAACTGATGAAGGTATGGAGATTTACTCCAATATTGAAAAACGATTAAATTCGTAACAACCCTATGATAGAGTAACCACTCTTCGGGGTGGTTACTTTATTATAATAAAAAAAATATGGTAAATATAGATAAAGTATATCAAAAAGTTTTAGCATTTGCTAATAAAGAACAAAGAGGATATATAACTCCTCAAGAGTTTAACTTATTTGCTGATCAAGCACAAATGGAAATATTCGAGCAATATTTTTATGACAAAAACCAATTTGGAAGATTACCAGGGAATAGTTATGCCTATTCAGATATGGTTACTAATATAGAAGAAAAAATAGGAATTTTTGAAAGATATGATCGAGATGTTGATGTAACATATAGTGGTAGTAGTCCAACTGGTAGTTGGGGTGATATTACTCTAGGCAAGCAGTATCCAGATTTATATAGATTAGGTATGGTTAGAGTTGCGTATAATGGATCTCGTTATGTAGACGTTGAAGAAATTCAATTAAATGAATTGAATAAGTATGGTAATTCTCCATTAGGTGGTTGGACAAAAGCGCGTCCTGTGTATACTAGATACTCGTATATGGGTGGTGGTGAGACAGCATTAAATCTAAAAGTATATCCCAACCCATCTTCAGATAATACTGTAGATCAAGTAAAGATTAGTTTTACTGTAAAACCAAAATCTCCAAATTGGGGATATGTAGTTATAAATGACAAACCGCTATATAACGCTAATACGTCAACCCACTTTGAATTGCATGCATCAGAAGAATCTGAATTAGTATACAGAATATTGGCATTTGCCGGTATTGCAATTGAAAAACCACAACTAACACAAATGGCTATAGGACTAGAACAAACTAAAGTTCAACAAGAAAAACAATAATAAATGGGATTATTAAACCAAACACATGAAAATTATTACCGAGGTAATAATCTTGGTAGTTACCAATTTACAAGTTTAGATGATATTATTAATCATTTTATGATAGCTTATGTGGGCGAAGGTAAAGTAATATCAAAAATAAAGAGAGCTGATGTTGCGTTTCACGCCCAAAGAGCAATGCAAGAGTTGTCATTTGATACTTTCAAGTCTATAAAATCGCAACAAATAGATGTGTCACCAGCATTAACAATGGCTTTGCCCCATGATTATGTTAATTATACTAAATTAACTTGGGCTGATTCAGCGGGTATAAAACATCCATTATATCCCACTAACAGAACGTCAAATCCTTTTCAAATAAGACAAGAAGATTCTAGTGGGATGTACGAATTTCCTGAAGATCTAGAATTAATTGTTAATAATGACTTTGAGGCTGCTACATTAGTTAACGATAAACCAACCCCACCTTGGTATAGAAATACATTACCTTCTTCCGCTGGACAAGGTAATTTTGCTGATATTGCGGCTGATGGAAAACTTCAATTTGCCCATAGAAGTAGAACTGGTCATGGTGATGCTAGCGATTGGGGTCACACCATGAGTGCTTGGCAACAGATAGATGTTCGCGATCAAGATTATATAGATATTTCAGCTACTGCAACTGCTGTAGATTTTTCTAGTGGTGGACCTGGTGTTATAAGATTTGGAATAAGTACTCAAAAAGGAGATTCAAATACTAAAAACTTAAATAGTCAGGTATATGCCACTTCTGGTTATAATCATTTACCAGAAACTTTTGATTTAGTAACTGCTAACAATGATCCTAGTTATTTAGAGTGGAGATCAGCAGATGGTACAGATGCTGAAAAAGAATTACTACAAGTAGATGTTAGAACCCATGATTATGTGAATGTATTAGTTGTATCGTTTCACGAATTTTCTAGTGATAATTCAACATTGACATGGACAAGTTATATAGATGATGTATCTGTAATCAATAGTTATGCTAGTGATTACTTAAGTGCAAAATTAGGAAACGAAACAGAATCATCTACGTGGAAAAACTACAAATCAACAACTCCATCTGAAAATAATAATGATGATTATGAAGATGACACTTATTGGCCTGCTGATGGAGAGAGATATGGATTAGATCCTCAACACGCCCAAGTTAACGGTTCCTTTTTTATAGATCCTAGATTAGGTAAAATACATTTTAGCTCCAATATTTCTGGAAAAACTGTAATATTAGATTATATAAGTGATAGTTTAGGAACTGATTCTGAAATGCAGGTTCATAAGTTTGCTGAAGAAGCTATGTATAAACATATACTTTGCGGAATTATGTCAGCTAAAGCGAATATAGGTAGGAATCAATTAGTATATTATAAAAAAGATAAGTTTGCTGCGGTTAGAACAGCTAAACTAAGATTATCAAATATTAAATTAGAAGAATTAACTCAAGTACTTAGAGGCAAATCTAAGTGGATAAAACACTAATACATGCCAGAGATTAAGCATAATTTTACCGGTGGTAAAATGAATAAAGATCTCGATGAGAGACTTATTCCAAATGGACAATATAAAGATGCTATGAATATACAAGTGTCAACTTCAGAAGGATCTGATGTTGGCGTGGTACAAAATATACTGGGTAATATACACGTAGATAATTATATTAGTGCTCCTTTTATTACTGCTGGCGCTGTGTGTGTTGGTAGTGTTAGTGATGAGAAGAATGATAAGATGTATTGGTTTATTCATGATTCTGGAACAGCAAATCTAATCACTGAAGATGCCTCAAAGTTCTCAAATATGGGAGATCAATGGACACTCAGTGGTGGCGCAGGTCTTCAATGGGATCTTAGTGGTGATCAAGCTGTTGGTTCTATATCACCAGATTATGGTTATATGGAAACACCAGCTCCTAATATAATTGCTGGTAGAAGATATAGAATAACTTATGAACTTAAAACCCCAACGGTAAATGGTGGTCAACTTATACTTGCTAATCACACAACAAATGATTCAGTACTAAACTCTAAAACTGGAAATAATAATGTATATTTAATATCAGGGAAGGATTCTGATATATATAAGGATAACGAACAAGTTGTTACTGGTAGCCAAACGGGGACATACTCTGTAGATTGGATACAAGGACCTAGTGGTAGTAGTGTGGGTAAAATTAGACTTTGGAATAGCGCATCATTTGATGGGGTTATAGATAATATTATTGTACAAGAATTAAATAGAGATGTTATAGCTGAATATGATACTAAAACTGGAATTATAACTCCAGTTTTTGTAGATTTAAGTGGTGAAATATTAAAATTTGATACTATAAATCTTCCAAGTAGAAATATAACTGGTATCAATATAATTGATGATATGTTGTTTTGGACAGATGGTTATTCTGAACCTAAAAAAATAAATATTCCGCGTAGTAAGCAAGGTACTAATAATGGTGGTTTTGAACATACACATTTAATTAATACAGTCCAAAATTATAATTATAATTTACCTGGTTCAAAAGAACACGATATAGAAGAGGGTCACGTAACCGTTGTGAAACGCGCACCAAAATATCCTCCAACATTACGAGTGGCTAATATTAGAAATAGATCATTACTTTATACTGGTAAAATCCAAATTAGTAATAATACTGATAATTACAACTCGTTTATAACAAACGATATGAGTAACTTTGATTTTTTAAAAGTTGGAGATTACTTTAAAACAAAAATAGAAACAGGTGTAAATGACGAAGAATCTTTTAAGTTAGAATGGAAAAATTGGATGCCTGTTGTATTAAAAGAATTTGGTGACGACGGAAGCAGTCCTTCTGCACCAGTTTCTAATTGGAGAATAAAAGGGAAAATAACTGATTGGCATCAAAATAATTTTAGTAATATAGCTGAAGTTATATCTAGAGATGGAGAATTTACAGGCACTTCTGAGTGGGCTGGTATTCCAGGGTCTACTTCAGCAACTTATGGCGGTCCCATTGGCTGGCGGCATGATGCTACTATTAAGCAACCTTTTGTACAGTTTCCGAACATCGCCACGGGTCATAACCAAACAATTACTCACGGAAATGTTAGTGGTATCAAGAACGATGCTATGTACCAGCAAGTTTACAACTCTAATGGTGAATTTTTACAAGAAGGTAAAAAATATCTAATCAAGTGGACAGTTACCCCACCTCTTGACGGTTCACCTTTACAAGGTCGTGTTTGGGTTACTTTAAGTAATAATATCGTACATACGGTACCTAATGATTATTACGGACCCTATGGTTCTACATCCCTCCAAAATCAAAATTTTTATTCTTATACATCTTTAAGCATATATAATCATACTCCCGCTGGTAATTATGAACGAATAATAGAGATTGGAGATCATAATGGTTACGAAGCGCATAAAGACGCGGGTGTTGGTGGTATTCCAGCTAATGCTTTGCAACAAATACAGTTAGCGTCACAACCACATTCACTTTGGGAAGCGGATTGGAATTTTTGGCCGTGGAGTGGACCTGATAATGGTAGTGAAATAGGTTTTCATGTTAAAAGTTGGGGTTACGGTGGTGATGGTAGTGAACTTGTAGATTTATCACCTGGTGCAGGTACGACTGGTGTAAACCAAGGTCAAAGTGTGGGAGTTGGCCCGAATGATGCTTGGGCAGTAGTAGGTGCAGGTACAAGAACTGTATACTTTGATCATACTAAAATTGATACTGGTGTTGGTGCTTATACGGGCGCTGCTCATTATATGTGGAATGTCAACCCTACTCCTTTAACCGAAGATGAATATTATTATGTTACAATAACCGTTTCGCATTACGACGGTACTGGAATTGTTGGTATAAGAGAAGCCGCTACTTTTGCATCAAATGTGCAAACAAAATTAAATATTGATTTACCACAAGGAGCAAGTGTACCTGTAAACCCCGCAAATCAAGACGATGATTACGATAGTTTGGTGCTAGATGAAACAACTGTGACTGAAAGTCAATCACTCATGCATCACGGTTGGATTGGTAAAGGTGGTATTATAACAGGTTGGATTAAGGTTCCAGCTGGAACTTCCGCTACTGCAAGAAGAGCAGATATACGAATGTCAAATAATGCAACAGCTCAAGTGGAAGTGAGTATTGAAAATAGACAACCATTGTACTTTAATGGTGGTATAGACAATGTATCAGTTGCAGAAATTGACTCAGAACAAGCACAAGTAGAAGTACGAGTTGACGCTATAGATGGTACACCATCGGGGGTAGAAGATGGTAATACTTCAAGATTTTATGCTATTGATAAATTTGATACTGAAGATCCTCTTTTTGAAGAAAAATTAGTTAGATTCGCTTATAGATATAAATATGAAGATGGTGAATATTCAACTTTCTCCCCATTTACTGATGTCGCTTTTTCTCCAGGTGCTTTTGAATACAGCACGAGAAAAGGATATAATCGAGGTATGAGAAATACAATAAAATCTTTAACTATAACAGATTTTAAAAGACTGTTACCAAAAGATGTAACTGCTATAGATATACTATATAAAGAAGAAAACTCACCTAATATATACATTGTTGATACAATAAAAAACTTAAATACTACGTCAGAATATACTATAACTTCTGAAACTATTAAAAATGCTGCTGTACCATCTAATCAATTATTAAGACCTTGGGATAACACTCCTAAAAAAGCATTAGCACAAGATATAGTTGGTAATAGAATTGTTTATGGTAATTATTATCAAAACTATAACTTAATAGACAACAAAACAAACAAAGATTATGATTTAGATTTAAGTGTTGATCAAATCTCTTTAGTAAATCCTAGTAGAATAGGTGAAAAATCAATAAAATCATTACGAGAATATCAAGTTGGTGTTGTATATTCAGATGAGTATGGTAGACAAACTCCTGTTATAACAAATGCAAAATCTACTTTTAAAGTCCACAAAACAAATGCATCAGAAGTAAATCAAGTTGAGATTAACATACATAATGAAGGTCATCCAGTAAATATGAAATATTTTAAATTTTATATAAAAGACACTGGTGGCGAATATTATAATTTAGCAATGGATAGATATTACGATGCTGAAGATGATAATATTTGGTTAGCGTTCCCATCAGCTGATAGAAATAAAATTGATGTAGATGATTATTTGATATTAAAAAAAGGACCTGGTGATGTTATCAACAATGAGAATAAATTTAATATTCCAAATGTGGTAAGAGGAAAAGCTGAATATAAAATTTTAGATATAAAAAATGAGGCACCAGATTTTATAAAAAGAAAAGAATCTAGAATATTAACGAGAAAACATACACAAATAAATGGTTTTGAGCTATTTTCAGAAAGTGATCTTCCAGCGGAAAACGATGTTAGTTTTACAATTAACCATGCTAGATTAGAAAGTTCACCGGTAGCGTTTTTACATGACGAAATTAATAAAGATATTGATGTAGAATATTATATTACTCTTAGTAACAGTGATGATAATAGAGTGACTGACAGGTATAAAATAGCATCAATAGCTATAGATACTGATGGTGCAGTTTATAGTTATTGGAAAATTAGTTTAGATAAACCTTTTAATTCAGAAATAAATTCCTTTCTTGATGAACAATCTGGAAATAGTGCAACTCAAATAAAAGAAAATACATATTTAAATATATATAGAGTTGCGCCTGACGTCTCTGGACAACACAAATTTGACGGTAGATTTTTTGTAAAAATACACAATGATGATATATTTACAAAGTTATTGAAACCAAAGGTTGGTGATTTAACACCAGAATATAAAGGGATGGGTATATCACGTAAAATATATTCATTAAAAACAAATCCTAATTCTAATCGTATTGAAAAACTTTGGAGTTCAGGTTTAGCAAGTAGTCAAGTTAATTCTACCGGACAAGACGCTCAAGCATTTTATGATTGCGAAAATAGAGATGCGGCGGGTACTGGTGGAAGTTATCCAAATTCTGTTGATGCGGTGGGTTTACATGATAGAGTAACTGATCAACCAAATCATGATGATTTTCATTGGGAAAGTTATTTTAGAAAAACAAAGGAGTTTGGTTTTTATTTAGGAACGTTAAATGGTAAAAGAGACGTAGCTGGAGTTGTAAGTCTAGATCCCACAAGAGATGTTGATGTATGGAGAGATTATGACGCTTATTTTAGAGGGATTAATGTATGGTGTGGAAATGGTGCTATAAGCGATAGGGTTGGCGCGTTAGATATACATAATGCTAACGTTGACGATCAAAAGTATGAAGACGTATGGTTTATAGATAATGCTACAACTGCTGGAGTTTTTAGTATTGGAGATTTAAATTGGGATAACGGTTGGGATAGTACACCTTTTGACAGAAAAAATCCAGGTACGTATAAATCTGCCGGATTACTTGATTGGGGTTTGTTCGAGTTAAGTTTTGGTGGTATTCAACCTGTAGCGTGGCCTACATCTCCAAATAAATTTGAAAGATCATGGAAAGATGGTGGTAAACCAGAGTGGCATGAACACGGATGGGATATGTCCTTGGGATATGTTAGAGATGAAAGTTTTTATGATTTAGTTGAAACAAATACTAACTATTCTCAAAGGGAAGCTGAGTTTATAAAACAAATTGCTATTGGGAGTCAATTTAGATTTAAAGAAGATCCAGCTGGTACTATTTATACTATACTTGATACTACAACTCATCTTAGAGTTAGATATGAAAACTTAACATATTATTGTAATGAATCTGACGAGTTCGTCGAGCAGGGGCCATTCACAAAATCAAATTTTGAATTCACAGACATGGGAACAGCGACACACGAAGGTGCTGATCCACAATTAAAACAACACATGCTTTTCCCTTTTCATTCAAGGTCTGTCGGAGAATTACCTAGTGGTTTTGAAGATCCTAATGGCGTAATAAGTGTTGCTCACAATATAGATGGTAATGCAAATATGAAAAATTGGGGTTTAAATACCGAGGTATCTCCTACTAACGGTGGCGCTGATAGTTCTAGCGGTCATACTATTTACACTAGCACATATTGTAGACCTAGTAATTATACTAAAAATTGGAAACTTGTTCTTGATAAACCTATACGTTGGAATCCAGTAGAAGAAACTGTTGGACCTATAACAACCGGTAAACATGTTGAAATACGTTTAACTGGTGCGAGTACCACTGACAAAAATCAAATTATTACTAGTAGTATAGAAAACCGTCTTCATAGTTTAACTACTCCAGACCCTACAAAGCCACCAAACCTTGAAGTAGGTATGGTGTTAAAAAGTTATGATGATGCTAGCGATAGTAATACCAACAAAGATTTTAACAAGTATTTAATAGTTTCAGATATTCAAACAGAAGGTACTAAAACTGGTGGGTTTACACATACAATTAATTTCAAGACTTATGATGGTACTGATGATGTTGGGGTTGGTAATGGCATAAGCGATCAAGTTCCAAGCTTTGCAACAGATGATCTTCATTTTTACCAATTTCCAATGAACGGGTTAAGTCCAAATGCAGCTAAGAATTTAAATTTCTTTAGAAATGGTAAAGGGTTTGATGCTAGTGGTACAACGGGTACAGATTCTGTTGGGTATACTATTGAGTGGGTTGAAGAAAAAACTAGTGGAGCAGAAGATGAAATTTTACCAAGAAATCCAGCTATATGGGAAACAAAACCTAAAGAAAGTGTAGATACGGATATTTATTATGAAGCGTCTGGAGAAATACCTATACAAATAGAATTAACCCCTGAAAATATACAAGATTATATACCTATTGGGTCGTTAGTAGAGTACGAGAACAGACCTAATTTAATACCACCTGGAACAACTGTATATGATATTGATCCTGAAAATGAACAGATTATATTAACTAGTAACATTTTAATTAAGGATCAAGATTGGAGTAGGTACGTATCAAATAGGACTAGAGTCGGCCCTTAAGGATAAAGAAATTTAGCAATTTAACTTAATATTAGACATGGCAAAAACATTCATAGAGCTATTAAAAACCGGGCCTTCATTTACTCGGTTTTTAACTATTCACGTAGGGCATTGGTTGAAAATAACTCGTCCAGATGGAAGTGTTATACGTGTGCGTATTTTTGATTATGGTGAAACCGACACGCAACCCTACATAGATCACTCTACTAATGTTTCGGATGTTACTAGTACTGGTATTAATAATAATCCTAATCTTACGCAAACTCCAAAATATACTGATACATTTGGTATAGGTTTATTAAGAGCACATTCTGAATCTAAACACACATTAGACTGGCACAATTGTTATTCTTTTGGTAATGGTGTTGAGTCTAATAGAGTTGATGACGTTTTTAACAAAGTACATTTAACTCCCGGAGCAAAAGTATCTACGGTATTTGAAGACTATAAAGAAGAACATAGAAAATACGGTTTAATATACTCTGGTTTGTATAATAGCACGAGTGGTGTAAATAATTTAAATCAATTTATAGCCGCTGAAAAAATCACAAAAGATATAAACCCAATATATGGAAGTATTCAAAAATTACATACAAGAGACACCGATTTAATTACACTGTGTGAAGATAAGGTTTTGAAAATAATGGCTAATAAAGATGCTGTTTACAACGCAGATGGTAATTTACAGCTAACAGCTACAGAAAACGTTTTGGGACAGGCGGTGCCTTTTGTTGGGGAGTATGGTATATCTAGAAACCCAGAGTCATTTGTATCTGAAGCTTATAGATCTTATTTTACAGATAAACAAAGAGGTACGGTTATGAGACTATCAAAAGATGGATTAACTGCAATTTCAGAACATGGTATGAAAGATTGGTTTAGAGATAATTTAAAAATAACAAATACTATAGTTGGTAGTTATGATGATAGAAATGATGAGTACAATATCACATTAAAAGATAGAGTTGTTGATGGAGAATCTTCTCCAACAACAGTTTCCTTTAGAGAAGACGTAACGGGTTGGGTTAGTTTTAAGTCGTTTACACCTGAAAATGCTATTAGTTGTGCTAATGATTATTTTACTATAAACGAAGGTAAACTATATAAGCATTATGATGAAACTGTTGATAGGAATACTTTTTACGGGTACTACAATAACTCTAGTTTAAATGTTGTATTAAATGATTCTCCTGGAAGTATAAAATCTTTCCATACTTTAGATTATGAAGGTAGCGATTCTAGAGTTGTTGGAATTAGAAATATAAATGTTGATAGCGTTGTTTACACAGGATCGTCAAGCCAACCAGATGGTAAATACTTCTACTTTACAAATGAAGAATGGAATACTTTATTAGAAATAATTAAACCGGATTCAGGTGTTTTAACTAATGGTGGTTTGTGGGCGACATCTCAAATTGATATAAAACAATATAGAAACAATATTGTTATTAAAACTGGTCCTATAAAAATATGGAACGATCCTCTTGGTGGAGGTATACACGGTAGATGGAACGCGTCTGCTGGTTATGGTGAAGCTGGTGATTGGCAAGTTGGAGATATTATAACTACAGAAGAACAAGAAGAAACTGTTAATCACTTTAATTCTATGCCAAAAGATGGTTGGTATGTAAGTGAGTTTATAACAGATAAAGATAAAGGTAGTTTACCTGAATTTATAGAAAAAGAAGGTAAATGGTTTAATTACATTAAAGGAATTGAAACCAATATAAACAACCATACAAACTTTGGAGATTTTGACATACAAGGAGTAGGTATTGTTAATAGTGTAAATGGTAGCGATATAAGTTTCGCTAATAATATAAATTACTCACTACAGATTGGTGATACTATATATTTTGAAAAACCGTCGGAAGTTTTAGGTAGTAATATAGTAAACATGAACGAGAGCACTTCTATGGCTGCTGGGTTTACAATAGTATCTAATGATACTGTCTCTTGGGACGGTGGTGTTGCGGTGGGGGCGTATGGAACAACTCCTTCATCTTACGATTATATGTGGAATATAATGAGTGGTGAAGCTCTTGTGGAAGGTAAAGAATACAGGTTAACATTAAGAATTTCAAACTATAGTGGAACAGGAAGTATTGGGGTTTCTGCATCTCATGGTGTAAGTGGTAATGCTAGAAGAACTTCTAACGGTGTTTACATAGAAGATTTTATTGTAGATAGCGATGCTAATGCGGCAAATCCTGTAGGTACAGCTTTAGATTTATTTGGAAGAGAGACTAACTCAGCAGATATAACGGTTACTGTTCAAGAAATTACGACTGGTGGTATTTTTGGTTTCACAAAACTAGAAGCTGATAAACTAATAAGAGCTGGTGTTGTAACGGAGATAAATAATAACACTGTAACTATTGATAGTAATAGTGTTGAAGTTGTTAGTGATGTTTCTTTAATTTCAGGTAGTAATCCAGCTGGTCATCCTAATGGATATTATTTTTATTTTGATAATAAAACAGAAATGAACAATTTATTTGAGCGAACTTGGGTGGATGGCGATACAATAAATATAAAACAATACCGTAACAACCTTCCTGTTTCTACAGGTCAAATTAAAGTTTTTCATAACGCTACTCACGGTTTGTTAGGAAGGTATAATTATCACTCTAAAGCTCCAGCAGCAGGAGATTGGCAAATTGGAGATGTTATAAGTACTATTCCATCTGAGCAAGATTATGTTTTCTTTGTTAAAAATCAAGTTGTAAATAAAGCTAGCTTAAAAGGATATTTTGCAGATGTAAAATTAGAAAACAATTCTAAAGATAAAATTGAAATATTCTCTCTTAATTCAGAAATAACAGAAAGTAGTAAATAATATGGCAAAAATAATTAGAAGTTTCAATATGGATTTTGGCGACATGGGCGCAGCTAGTGAAACTAGAAGTTTTACTTTACTTGGTGATGCTAATGCTATATTTTCTTTGGAAATCAAAAACGAAGATAGTTATTATTATAATTTTGATACAAGGTCGTTTGGAGCCACTAAATCAACACTAAAAAGAAAATCATTAGGTGGAGGTGGTAAGTATAGTGGTGTAATTCAGTTCCCTAGTATATCTGATAATGATCAATACGATATATATCTTTGGGCTGAGCATGGCTTAGACACAGAACACACCCCTTTTTCAGAGGTTAGATTCGGTGATGATACTTTAGATATAAATTCATCTACAGGTTCTAATTCTACTTTAGTGCAAAAAGTAATATACCAATATACTGATACCACTATAACAATACAACCCACTTGGGCTACAGGAAGTGGTAGTAATCCATCATTTGGATTGGCTGCTAGTACTACAGATACAATAGTTGTGCCTAGAGGTAAAGGATCTGGGAAACAAAGTTTCTCTACAACTATTCAAACAAGCGCTACAGATGCAGTATTTATAAAACGACAACCAACTGCTATGGACTTTTTTAAAGAATTATATGTGGCTTATGAAACTTCTCACGCGTCTAGCGGTGGAGCTCTAACTGGTAATGGCCCAGTGCTAATACAAGGAGAAAACCCTTGGACTAAAGCTGGTAGTTTAGAAGAAGCTGGAAGTCCAGTTACAGCGGGACGAACCCGTGGTAGCAGTAGATTAAATATGGCTGGTGGTTGTAGTGATGCTACAAAATTAATTGTAGACACTTTACCTACAGGAACACAAGTTGGTGATAGATTAACTGGTTGGATTCACAGTACTACAGGTGTAGCAAATTCAATAGAAAACTCTCTTGATAATCAAGTTGTTACTATTTCAGCTATAAATCCTGATGGTGATAATGCAAATGAATTTTCTGTTGATATTACCGCGACTAATGAAGCAGATGGTTTAACGATAGCTGATGATCTTATGTTATATTTTGATGCTCCATACTATCATAGGTATCAAATAAAAACACACGCCTCATCATACGGGGTACTTGGGTTAGGCGCTGGATTACAAGAACCCGCTGGGGTAGTAGAAGCAAATCCCGCCACTGGCACTAGTGGTAATATGCCAAATACGCTAGCACCCTACGAGAATGCCAAAACATATACAGAGGAAATTATTAATTCTGATGGTAGTGTAACATCATTAAGTAAAAAAGTTGTAAACTTAAAATATCCAGCTATAGATACAGTGGGATATACACCAACTATAACTAATGGTAAAATAACAGCGTTAAACGGTGTAATAACGTTCTTAAATCCTCAAAAAATAGATTGCGCTATACCGGGTGTAATGGGTAATACTTGGTTTTATACTTATGGTCTTGATTGGGTTAAACAAATACACAATACAGAAATAAGAGTATCAAATTTAAAAGTAGAATTAACAAAACCAACAACTACTACTACATCAGGTGTTAGTAATAGTACCACAATACCAGTTGCAGATAGAGAAGGTACAATAGCAAATGTTTCTACTATTAGCGGTATAGGTATAGCCGCTGGTTCAGCAAATCCCACTATAACTAGCGCTCAAGCAGATGGCGCTGGTAGTTGGACAGCTAGTGCTGCTCAAACTTTAGAAAGTGGTATAACTTTAACAGTAGAAAATACTAGTAGAAACGCTACAATTACAGGTGATATAGAGATAATAAATTGTGGAGATAGCAATTTTACATTATATTTAGACATAACAAAGTTTCTAGACGGCTCTTAATGTAAAAAAACAGCGTAAACTGTAACTATAAATATACAATTAAATTAAATTAAATATGAATAATGAATTAAATTTCAGATCTCTTAAAGAAGAGGACTATGAAACTATATGCAAATGGTGGAAATGGTGGAGGTGGCCGGTTATACCAAGAGAAATGTTACCAGATGAAGGGAAAAGTGGTTTTATAGTAGAGAAAAATAATATACCAATAGTTTCTGGTTTTCTATATTTAACAAACTCAACTGGAGCGCTTTTAGAGTGGGTAGTGTCAAATCCAGAGTATAGAGAAGATGATAGAAAAGAAGCTATAGAATTATTAATCAACGATACTGAAATGGCATGTAAAAATATGGGTATAACATATATATTTAGTATAGGTAGAAGTAAGCATTTAATGAAAACACATGAAAAATTAGGATGGCAAGTTGATAAAAAACCATCTTATGAAATAATTAAAAATATATAATATGGGTGTAATGACAGCAATAGCTATAGGGAGTACTTTGGTAGCTGGTTATTCAGCTTATAAAGCTAATCAACAAGCTAAAGGTATGCAAGCCATGTCTGAGCAGCAATATAACGAAGTTCAAGCACAAAAAGCAGAGCAAGATAAAAAACTTGAAGCTCAAAAAGAAAAATACAGACAATTTAAGTTTAAAAATCCTTATGCTACAGTAAAAAATATGTATGCAGGCTTAGAAAACGTTTATGAAGATTTACGTGTAGGTACTCAAGCAGCTGAATTCCAAATGGAACAAGGTACACAGCAGAGAGCTAATGTATTACAGGGTTTACGTGGCGCTGCTGGTGGTAGCGGTATTGCTGGTTTAGCACAGGCGTTAGCTAATCAAGGTGCTTTACAAGCAAGACAAATATCAACAAACTTAGAACAACAAGAACTTAGAAACGAAGCGATGAGAGCTCAAGGACAAATGCAACTTCAGCAAATGGAAGCTCAAGGAGCTACGGCTGCAGATATGGCTAGAAGAGGTGGTGAGGCTATGGTTCAAGAAGCTGAAGCGTCAAGACAATCTACTTTATTAGGTATAGAATATGGTGGTTCTACTGGAGCTAACGCGGCGGTACAGCAAGCAATGTCTAACCAAATGTCAGCTATGGCTAGTCAAATGTCAGCGTGGAGTGACATGTCTAGTTCATTTATGAATATTGGTACAACAGCTGCTGGTGAAGTTGATTGGAGTAAGTTTGGTAAAAAACCACAAGAATCTGATAGAAAACTTAAAAAGAATATAAACTTAATTGGTAAATCACCTAGTGGATTAAACATATATAGTTTTGAATATAAAAATTCAAAATATGGAGAAGGATTATTTCAAGGTGTAATGTCTGACGAGGTACCACGAGAGGTTGTTGAAACAAAAAATGGTTATGATATAGTGGATTATAATATGTTAGACGTAGAATTTAAACAAATATAAAATATGGCAAGTTTAGCAGGAAAAGCAGATGCAACATTAGTAACAGCAGCAACAAGGGCGGGTTTGGCAAATGTACCTGGCGATTATAGTGAGCAGTGGGAAACTGCTACTGAAGCTAGAACAACATTGTTCGAAGGTTTAGACGCCGCACACACGGAATTTAAGACAAATAAAACCACAGCCGTTAAAGAGGTAGATGATTTAAAAGATAAATTATATCAATATGGAGCTACAATAGAAAATAATTATACCTATGATATATTCCAAAGTTCAGTAGATGAATTATTAAACGAAGCTAAAGAAAATAATTATTTTAAAAATGATCCAAGAAAGCGAGCGGAATTTGAAAGAAAATTAAATCAAAAAATGCAACCTTACGCTTCAAACCAAAAATCAATGGCTAGCCTTGTAGAGGCTTGGGACTCAGATACGGCGTGGAAAACTCAGTTGAAGGGTGATGAATTAGGGCTTTTTAAAAATATTCTATTATACACGGATAACACGGGCGACTACAATGCAGGACAATATGATCAAGCCGCAACAGAGATTATGGCTAATAATACCGGAGAGGAAACTGATATAACTCTTGAAAAAATGTGGAAGCAAACTGCTGGGGCTGATGCTAAAGAAGGTACAGTTATAAAATATCTTGATCCAGTCTCAGGTGAATTTACTTATGTTACTAAAGTTGGTGAAAATATTGTATCAAAAAAATCTTCAGATTTAGCAAAGTCAGTTCCTCAGCATGATAAAGATGGTCAAGAGCAAATTGGAGACTATATAGATGTGTTTGGAGATAACGCTTCAAAATCAAAAACGGCTTATGGTGACACTGATTCTAAAAATACTAAAAATGATCTTCGTAGTTTTATAGACGAACGATTAGAAGTGAATGAGTGGGCGCTGCAAGACTTAATGGACCAAACGCACGGTCCACAAGATATGTCTTTTAATGAAGCCGTTAGAAAAGGACACACCGCTGTATCTATGGATATTATACAAGCACTAGAGGAAATGAGTTCTTCAGAAAAAGAAAAATTTGGTTATATTGGTGATGAAGATGGTGTTTTTGGAAGTGAAGATTTTGCAACATCCGAGAATTATAACGCAATGCTTGAGTATATATTAGAAAGTGAAGAAGGTTTAGATTTTAGAAAAGAAGCATTTATTGATTACATGGACGAAACCGTATTTAAACCTTTACACGATCATGAAGCGAGTAAGAAATTAGGTTACGACGTAACAGACGCGCTTGGAGAATTTAAGCAACGTAAAGTTACAACTAAATGGGGTGATTTTACTGGACAAGATTTAGTTCATGATGCAGAAGGAATAAAAAGAATGCAAGCTGGGGAACTTGAAGAAGGCGAATATCACGAAAGTGTTGTATCTGGTAATAGATATAGATACGATAAAGAGAATGAAAAATGGTATATGCAAAAACCAGAATTTGATGCCAACGATAATCAAACAGGATGGGGAACTGAAGAAGAAAAATCATTAAGAGAAATTCAACAAGATATGGGGCATGGAAATTATCTTAAAGAATTAGGTGGTATTTATGGAACAAGCGCAGTAGATGCAGATGTTGAAGTGACAGATGATGATATAGACGTAATTCCGACAGAAGACAAAGCAGAAACTAAAACTGAATCCAAAAACATAACAGCCGCCGCAACAATAGGTACATCTACAAAACAAAGTATAATGGTGCAAGATTCTCAGAAACGGATTTTACAAGAAATTGGGGCTACACAAGAGCGAGAGGGAGATTCTGATAAAGCGACGTTTGTTAATTACACTGGCGATAGTATATTCGAAGCTGAAAAAGCGTTAGTTAAAGCTAAGGAAAATGGTTTTGAAAATGCTTTTGTAAAATATCTTAACAATGATAAAGAGATAAGCAAAGAAGAATATAATAAACTCAAAGATAAATCAAAAGTTACTTTCAAAACACAAATAGCAGCTGGAGAATATAACGAATATTTTGACGGTGGTCAACTTAAGGTAGATAAAGCAGAAGTTAAAACAGAGACAAAAACAACTAAAAAACCTTACGAGTTTATTTTTGAAACAGAAAAAGACAAAGGAAAAGACAAAGAAAAAGTGACTACACCTTTAGATCCAAATAAGACTGTGGTTTCAACCTCGATGATAGCGGACAAATATACCGGACAAGGAACTCGTACTTGGGATGCAAAAGGAGAAAAATATGAGGGAGATTTTAAGGATGGAAAGCGACACGGACAAGGAACTTATACTTGGAAAAGTGGAAGTAAATATGTAGGAGAATGGGAGAATGGTGGGAAACATGGGCAAGGTACTGTCACTTGGGATAATGGATCTGAATTCGTAGGAGAATTTAAGGATGATGAAATGTTAACGGGAACTTTTACTTGGGGTAGTGGAGATGAATTCGTAGGAGAATGGAAGGATGGTGATGTATTCAAGGGAACTTTTACTTGGGATAATGGAGATGAATTCGTAGGAGAATGGAAGGATGGTGAAAAATTTGCGGGAACTTATACTTATGCTGATGGAACAGTAACAACATATAAAGAAGGTAAAGAGGTAGATCCTGGAGTAACAACTGAAGCAATTACAGAAGAAGAAACAACTGTATATGGACCAGATAATCCTAATCCAATGTTTGGTAGCTCAAACACAGATGGAACTCAAATGATGAGCTCAAGTGGAGATTGGATTGATGTAGGTAGTAAAGCATATTATAAAGATTTAGATATTAAATCTAAAAAAGGTAAAGACTTTGTAAACAGGGAAGGTGTAATGAAGAAAGTAAATGAGATTGCTAGTAATCATGGGTTTAATGTAAGAGAACTATTAAACGTTATTCAAAAAGAATCTAATTTTGATCCAGCTGCCGTTAATAAGAAAAGTGGAGCTACTGGTTTAATTCAGTTTTTTGCAGACAGAGGAAAAGACTACAAAACTATAGGTGGTACTCAATATAAAATAGCTGATATTAAAAAGATGCCTATAGTAGAACAATTAGATTTAATTAATAAATACTTTGAAGAAAACCATAAATACGGGCAACACCCTTATATTACAATAGCTTATCCTAAAGCCCACAACATGAAACTAGACGATATTATAGCAACATCTGATAGTGTTATAGCTAAACAAAATCCAGTTTGGGTAAATGATGATGGTAATGTAACTAAAAGATCAATTATAGAATATGCAGAAGGAGCATAAAATTAATATAATATAATATGCAAGAATATATATTATCAAGTGGGAAAACTGTTAGTAAGGACGCACTTACTAAGTACGCTGAGAAAAATAATGTTTCTTTAGAAGCTCTTCTTGAGTCTAATCCTGATATAAAAATTAATCAAGATTTAGAACTAGAAGATCCTAATAAGGATTTATTTCAACTTGGTAGTGGTAAAACAGTTACCTACGATGCGTTAAATAAATATGCTACTAAAAATAATACTACAGTTGAAAAGCTTCTCAAGTTTAATCCTAAGATAAAATCATTAGCCGCGAAAGACGAAGCTTTCGATGCTACTTTACCACAAACGCGTAAAGAGATATTTGAACTTGGAGAAAAACACGCAAAGACACGACTTGAAAAAATGTATGGTGGTTTAGGTTGGGATTTTGAAGAAAGAGATGATACTTACGGTTTAACGGAAGGAGGCGCTATGTTCGATAGATTGTGGGCTATAGCACCACCAGACGAAAACGGTGTTAGAAAAGAAATGATGTTTGGGTTTGATAAAGATATTGGGATAACGGGTCCTATAGGTAAAATTATAGGTGGTAGAAAAGTAGAAGGTGATCATGGTTTTTGGGAGTCTGGAAAATGGACGAGTATTGGTATAGGATCTAAATCTGAAGCACAAAAATTCAACGCATTTATAAAAGAAAATACTCCTGCTAATGTAAATGACAAAACATATAGTAGAGCTTGGAATTATGCTAATAATAAAAAGTCCTTTGATGAGCTGGATAAAATGTCCGGCAAAGAATTACAACAATTTGTTAATAATACTTATAAAGAGTTAATATTTCAAGATGGTGGATTACCAGGTGTTAATAATGTTTTTAAAGAAATAAATGCTGAGTTAGATTTATTTGTTGAGCAAACCACGCGAGAACTTAGTAGAAAATATGATCTTAATGATCCCAGTCAATACGATCAAGCAATGGAAGAGTTTAACACAATTGTAAGAAAGAAAGAATCGGAATTGGTTGAAAACTCTGAAGAATTAAAAAATATAGAAAACTCTATATCAAGCGCTTTAGACAGTAGGTTTGGGAAAGAAGTAGAAAGCAAAATAAGACGAGAAGCTGAAAATTTAGTTTTACCTAAATGGCTTCTTAATTTAGAATCTTTAGTTAGTTATATTCCTTTAGCAGATCGTAGAATAGATACATTAAGACAAGGTTGGATAACTTTTAATATTAAATTTCCTAAGTCTTTGAATGAAATACAAATACTACATCGTGGTGAGAATATGTCTGAAATGTTAAATTTAATAGATAAATTAAAAGAAGAACCTCCTAATGATAAGTTTGTAGATCCAGAATGGGATTTTTATGATGCTACTGAAGAAGAGATAGAAGATCCTGCTGATTATGCTGGTATTGGAAAAGATCCATTTGCTGTTCTTATTTCAAAACACGTTAGTAAAGACAAACTTAAACCAAAGGCAAAAGAAGGAGAGTTAACTAACATTCAAAAAATTCGTCAATTAGAAGAACAAGTTAAAGTTCTAGAATGGAAAATATCTGGTGACTTTATTAAGCGAGATGAGTATCAAGAAAAACTTTTAAAAGCTAAAGTACCAACCGCTTTTGGTAAAACAATAAGCGATCCAGATTTATCAATAGATGAATGGCAAGGGATGCTTGGTGATCAATTTGTTCAAATGGTAAGTGCTGTTTTGACTCTTGGTGGTTCTACCTATATACAAGAAGGCGGTGGTGCTGCCTTTGATATAATAGAAATAGAAGCTGCTAAAAAAAGATTTCCTCCTAATTTAGGTGGGGCACTATTATTAGAACCCGGATCTGAAGAGTGGAAAAAACAAACGAGTGAACATACAGAAAAAGCATTAATAGCTTTTAGAAAATTACCAGAAGAAGATTACGAAGATGATGAGGGTAATAAATACTCAGGCAGAAGATCTTTAATGTTAGATATATTAGAAAATCGTGAAGCTAATTTAGATCCAGCTTTTACTGTCGGGGTTTTAAATGCTGGACTTGATTTGGTTGGTAATTTTGTAGGAATTGGTAAAATGTTAAAATTCGCACCAAAATCTCTTATGAAGAATATTTTTGCAAAAGATGTTAAAGGTGTTTTGAAAACATTAAAACCCTTAGCAGTTGCAACAGGTGTTGAGACAGTTACTGAAGTAGCTCAAGAATTTACTAGTGTTCAAGGGGTTGGTTTTGCAACTGGATATTACGGTAATAGAGAAAAGAATTTAAAAAGATATGGAGAAGCTTTTGCTCAAGCCTTTTTGTCTACTGGTCCATTAGTTGGTTTAGGTGGTAGTGCCAATGTTGTGCTTAGTGATGCTCGAGCTAATTGGCAAGCTAAAAGTGACCCTAATCACACTAGACACGCTATTAATTTCTGGAAGAGTCAATTTAACAACGCGTATAAAAACGGTGATTTAACAATTGGAGAAAGAAACGAACTGTTTGACGAACTAGAAGCTGAAGAAACTGTTATTAATAAGTATGAAGAGTACTTTGAAATGGACGCTAGTCAAAAGCAGATAGTTGTTATGGAGCAAATGGAGATTAACAAAGGGTTAAAATCTATAGAGGGATTAACGGCAGAAATAAAAGAACTTAAAAAAGATGCTGTTGGCGGTGTGAGTACTGAAGCTGTAAAACTTCAAATTGAAATAGAAAATATTCAAAATAAAATTCGAAAACACCAAACCAACATAAGAAAACAAAGAAGATTAAAAGACGACGAAAAATCAAGAAAGTACTTTGTTCAGCACGTGCGTGAAAACCCTGAGCTTTACAATAATATAATTCCCATTGATTTTAAAACTATAAAAGAAGCTAGAGAATATTTTGAAAAGAAGGGAATGTCAGCAAGAGAAGAAGTTCAATTATTATTAGCTGAAGAGAAGAACGCGTTTATATTACCAGGTACTGGCGAGATGTTTTCAATTAGAGAAGTGCGTGAAAATAATATTAAAGGTAAAAAGGGATATGGTACGTCCAATGCATTCCACCATGATATATTACATGCTATCCAAGAGACTATGACTTTAGCAGAAATGCGAAAGATGTGGGAAAATATAACTAAAGAATTAGCAATTACTGATGATCCAGCTTTACAAAAAATTTGGGATACCGCTAAGTTAACTTACGAAGAAAGATATGGTGGGAAGTATAATAAAACCCAACGAGAGTATTTTATGGAAAAAATGTCTAATTTATCTGATGCTTTCAAAGAATATAAACTCACGCAATTAACAGAAAGAAGTGCATTTTCACTAGGTAAAATAGGTCAATATTTAGGTAATGTATTTGGGCAAAAAACTAAAGTAGGTACAAAATGGAGTGAATTTGGTCCTGAAAATGCTTTAGAACATATAAGAGAATATACCAATTTTTATGGACAACGACCAAGTTTAAGAATGCCACCTCTTCCAAAAGGAAAAGTTGAAGTTGCTGAAGAGCAAAAAGCAAAGATTAAGAAAGGAGAATATCTCGCTTCAGAAGTTTATCAAGAGGTAGATAATTTCTACAAAGAATATTTTGGTAAAGAAGATTTGACAAATGTATCTGACGAGAATGTCGCGATTACAATAGGAGAATTGTTAAGAAATGAAATTGATCGTAGACTTCCCGAAGGGCGTGTAAAAGGATTTAAAGAAGATGATGTGAAGGAAGTAATTGATGATTTTATAGGTCCTAAAGATAATTTACCAAAAAATTTACGAAATAGAGGTTTAGTACATTTAATAACCGAAGAGTATAATGCGGCTAAACAAACTGAGCACGAAAGTTTGATGGGCTTTTTAAATTCACATGTTTTTGGTAAAAGGAAATTGCTAGATGTTAGATTAGATGAGTTTATTGAAAAATCTCCTATTTATGGAAGAATAAGAAAAGGGTTAGAAGAAAAAGGTGTCATGAAAGCTGTTGACACTATTACTGAAGATGTAGTTACTAAAAAGTTTGAAGAACAAGATTTATCTCCAGCGGCTATAGCTAAAAGAAAGAAAAAAGAGCAAGAGGAAAGAGCAAAAGCAGAAGTAAGAAGAGAGAAAAAGATGCTTCATGATGAACTTAATAAGAGATTAGGTAATAAAAAAGCTACAAAAATATTTGATCATCTTGTAAAAGAATATACAAAATTACACGAAGCTGGTAAACTTGAGGGTATGGCTTTGAAAGACCTTAAGAAAATCGGAATGGAACTCATACAGGAGATGTTTGGTATAAAACCTAAACCAGGTAACTTAACAAAAAATGATGTTAAAGCCTCTCAGATGTTTATAAAAAAATTAGGGAAAGATTTTTGGGTGAATAACGTGTTCTTAAACCATTTTACAGAAGGTATTCCACTTAGAGATAAAAATGGGAATGTGGTTTTTGATAATAAAGGCGAGGTAAAAATTGACCCAACAACTAAACAACAAGCAACTGGTTTACCACAAACAATTCAAAATGAAAGACCAACTCAAAAAAATGGTTTAGCTCAAGTTAGAGAAAAATTTTATGAGTTAACTAAAAGAGGTTCAAATCTTAAATTAAAAAGATTAAAGAAATTTGATGATAATTATTTTTATGAAGAACTAGGTATATTAGCAGATAATCCCAATCTTTATAAAAAATCTGATAATATTAGCGCGACTATAAAAGCTTTCCCAACCTTAGTTCTACAAGTTATGGGTAGTCAAGCGGCTAGACAAGTCCCAGGTTTATCACAAAGAACTATTGATTTATTAGCCGATGGATTACCATCGCCTATGTACAGTGAGGCTATAAGAGATTTGGATAACGTTGTGTATTTCGATGTACTTGGCGCTATGCCTGAGGTTGGCGTACGTTTAAGACCTTTCGTTAATGATTATTCTAAAACCGTATTAAGAGGTATTTTTGAAAAATCTTTACCTAAATATGTTGGTAAGAAAATAAAAATAAAAGGTGAAGAAGTTAATGCAATAACATACCTTACAAATTCGTTCGATAAAATCATATCTAGATACGTTAGTCAAACAAAAAGATTTAAAAAGATTGGTAAAGTTCCAACTGATATACTTGAGTATATTAAAGATGAAGTTGCTAATGAAGAATTAGTATTATTAAAAATGCTATCCCCCGAAATACGAGGTAAAAAAGTAGGGACGCATGACGCTATCTATGACGATAAGATAACTATCCAAGAAACTAGAGATAAATTTCCTTTAATTGTTGAGGATTTTATTAATAAGCATGGATTTAAAAAAGGATTACAATTAGTTTTAACATACGTTGTACCTATGTTTACTGGAGCTGGGAAAATAGGTAATGGTAGATTTACAACTTTCAAAACTGGTGATAAAAAAGGAAGATTAACTAAAAATAGAAAATGGAAATCTCATAAAATAAATAAGAAAGGAAAAAAAGTAAAAGTAGAAAATAGAAAGAAGATATTTATAGATAATAAAGATATTGTTGAGAATGGTATACAAAAAGCTTTTGGTGGAAGAACGTTAAAGGATGGAACTCCAGTTTTAAAAATAGGATTAAAACCACCTGATGAAGGAGGGAAAATAGGAATAGATTTAAACAATATTTATTATAATGGGAAAAAAATAGAAGGTTTAAGCACGACGTTATTAGCGCAGAGTAGTCAGTCTATGACTAACAAGATAAAAGCTGGTGGAAATAAAGGAGAAACAAAAATCAAAGATCGAAGCAAAAAAGAAGCTGATCAAGCAATGAACTTTGTGCACGATATTATGGAGCTTTATGTAGAACAAGATGTTTTTGATAATACTCAATTAGTTATAATGTTAAATGGACTTAATTCTGATATGAAGAGTCCTATGAGAAGAGCTGCTAATTTAATGTATGTTTTTGACGGTTATGAAAAAGTTAAAAACCCAGGAGAAAATTTAGAATACGAGCACATGATACCTGCTCAATGGATGATGTTACATCATTTGAAAGGTGTTGCTGATGGTTCTATCACAAAGAAAAACCTAGAAAAAGCGTATAAAGATTATACAGTTGCTATTATACCTAAGAAGATGGATTTAATTTTAAAAGAATCAGGTTATAATTCTACTATGCCAGCATTATGGAAACTTGGAGATGGTTCTTGGAGAAGATATTACAATAATAGAACCTTAGGTAAAACTAATATATTTGCTATTAGAGAACTAGGGACTAAAAAGTATCATGGTAAAGTTGATGAAGTTATTAGTAAAAAGTTTAATAAAGATCATATTGGCCATCAAAAATTAACTAAAGCTACACAGAAAGCTAGAACAGCATTATACTCTGAAACTGCTAGAGGTATGAGTGCTTGGGATTTTGACGATACAGTTGCTAGAACAAAATCAGGCGTTAGATATACAATGCCAAATCCAGAGGGTACACCTCAACCAGGTAGAAAAGTTATATTCTTAGCGGGTGGAGCTGGTAGTGGTAAATCCAATGTTGTAAAACAACTAGATTTAGAAGGTCAAGGATTTAAAGTTGTTAACTCTGATATATCATTAGAGTGGCTAAAAAAGAACTCTGGATTACCGGCTAACATGAAAGATCTTACATCAGAACAGTTGTCTAAACTTGGTAAATTACAATGGGAAGCTAGAAAAATAGCTAAACGTAAACAAATGAAATATCAAGGTAATGGTGATGGTATAGTTGTTGATGGTACTGGTGGATCTATGAAAGTAATGGAAAAGCAAGTACAAGAGTTTCAAGAAAAAGGATACGATGTACAAATGATATTTGTTGAAACATCACTAGAAACAGCGTTAGAGAGAAATAAAGCAAGAAAAGAGAGAACATTAAGAGAATCTATAGTAAGAAAAAATCATGAAGCGGTACAGAATAATAAAGAAGGTTTTAGGAAACTATTTGGTAATAATTTTGCAGAAGTTAAAACGGACAATCTCAAAATAAATGATGTAATGCCAGCGGCGTTAGTTGAAAAATTAAATAAGTTTACTAAAGGTTATATTAAAGGTAGGTTAACAGCTGAAGAGTTTGCTATGGAAGGTTCTAACATACTAGAACAAAAAGGTGAATTTGATTTTACAGAATTTGATGTTGTTACCGAAGGTGAAAAAGGACCTTTGTTTGGTAAAGCTATGGGTAGAGCTAAGAAATATGGGTTGAAAGATAATTATATATTAACAGCTAGACCACACGCTGCTAAATCACCTATACATGAATTTTTAAAAGCTCAAGGATTAAATATACCGTTAGAAAATGTTATAACTTTAGAAAATTCTACAGCTGAAGCTAAAGCACTGTGGATTGCGGAAAAAGTTGGTGAGGGATATAACGACGTATATTTTGCTGATGATGCTTTGCAAAACGTTCAAGCTGTACAAAATATATTAGATCAATTTGATGTTAAAGGAAAAACTCAACAAGCTAAATTAAAGTTTAGTAGACGAGGCGCTCAAGAGTTTAGTAGAATGATGGAAGAGGGCGCTCAGGATTTAGACGCAGC
>Ga0208919_1000491_pt1 | contig 26490 bp, 21 predicted proteins | sample 4_EtaG_FD_184076 | JGI IMG/M metagenome (GOLD analysis project Ga0208919, IMG submission 184076) | Marine viral communities from the Subarctic Pacific Ocean - 4_ETSP_OMZ_AT15127 metaG (SPAdes) (version 3) | ecosystem: Environmental > Aquatic > Marine > Oceanic | place: Pacific Ocean | collected...
GCGTTAGATAAAATAATTTACGTGGGTGGCAATAGCCATCCTTTGATTGTAGAACAGGCAGAAGCGTTTAAAAAGCAAATCCGTGGGGTGTTGATTGAGTATATGAAACAAGCTATTCGTTCAGACCGCACAACTTTGGCAAACCAATTCCGCGATGCTGGGCATTCGGAACTTGTAAAACTATTGGAGATATAACATGGCAATAACAGTAGGAACAGCGATGCCCACAAGTTTTAAAGTGGAACTACTTAAAGGGCTACATGATTTACAAAATGGTGCGGATACTTTGAAGATTGCGTTATTAAAAGCAACCGCTTCTGGTAGTGGCACTTACGGTGCAGCAAGCACTAACTACAGTGATATTACTGGTAACAGTGATGAAACAAGTGGTTCAGGTTATAGTGCAGGAGGTAATACTCTTACTAACGTAACTCCGGTTGCTTCTAGTACTACGGCAGTTTGTGATTTTAACGACACTACTTGGTCAAGTGCTTCTTTTACTACTTGTGGAGCGATGATTTACAACACTAACAACTCTAATTCTGCTTGTGCGGTGTTAAGTTTTAGTGGTGACCAAACTGTTAGTACTGGCGACTTTACCATTCAGTTCCCTGCTGCGGGTGCTTCTACTGCGATTATTCGTATCGCTTGAGGCTGAACAGTGGCAGATAAAACTGTATATCTTGGCGCTGTATGGGGTAAAGACGGTTGGGGTGACGGTGCTTGGGGTGCTAATGGAAATGTATCTGTTGTAGGGACAGGTGCAATAGGGACAGTAAGTTTTGTTCTGGATGAAAATATCGTACCGACAGGTGTAGCAGGTACAAGTGCAGTAGGCACGGTTACCATAAGCCGAACTGGAGTTGTAGTTCCAACAGGTGTAGCAGGAACAGGTGCGGTAGGGACATTAGGTTTATCCTATAACAACATTGTATATCTCGGTGCTGTATGGGGTAAAAATGGTTGGGGTGACGGTGCTTGGGGAGACAATGGGAATGTCTCTGTAGCAGGGACAGGCGCGATAGGCACTGTAAGTATAGCTCTTTCAGACGCTATTGTACCGACAGGTGTAGCAGGGACAGGCGCAATAGGTAGTGTAGGGATTATCAGAGATGATACAGTAATCCCAGCAGGTGTAGCAGGAACAGGCGCAGTAGGGACTGTAGTCATTTCTTTTGCAGAAACGATTGTTCCAACAGGCGTAGCAGGAACAGGCGCAGTAGGGACAGGCACAGCTACTGTACTACCAACAGCTACAGGTGTGGCAGGAGCAGGTGCAGTAGGAACTGTAGGGTTATCTTTTAGTGGCTCAATAGTGCCTACGGGTGTAAGCGGTACGGGTGCGATAGGAACGGTAGTTAGGGGTGGTTGGACAACAATAAATGATTCACAAACACCTAGCTGGGTAGATATAAACAAAGCGGCATAGGAATATATTATGGCTACTTACGTAAACAATTTAAGACTTAAAGAAATTACCACTGGGGATGAAGACGGTACTTGGGGTACTAGTACTAATACTAATTTAGAGCTTATCGCTGACTCGCTTGGGTATAACACACAAGCCTCTTTCGCTTCAGACGGTAACGCTACTACAACTGTTGCTGACGGTACAGCAGACCCAGCAAGAGCACTTTATTTTAAAGTTACTTCAGGCGCTACTTTAAGTGCTACTAGAGAACTTACAATAGCTCCTAACACATTATCCCGTTTGATGTGGATAGAAAATGCCACTACGGGCAGTCAGACCATAACCATTAAACAGGGTTCAGGTGGCACTGTTAATATCGGCACTGGGGAAACTAAAATAGTTTACTTAGATGGAGCAGGAGCTGGCGCTGCTGTTGTAGATGCTTTAGCTAATTTTAATTTAAGCCTAACAAGTCAAGTTACTGGGACACTACCTGTAGCAAATGGTGGTACTGGAATTACATCTTTCGGCACTGGGGTAGCAACGTGGATAGGGACACCTTCTAGTGCTAATTTGCGCTCTGCGGTTACTGATGAAACTGGCACAGGGGCTTTAGTTTTTGCTACAAGTCCAACTCTTGTTACGCCCGTTTTAGGGACACCTGCTTCAGGTAATCTCCAAAGTTGTACCGCAGATGGTACGGATGAGGTTGGTTTTAGAAACGCCCCTGCTGTAGGAACAAAAACATCAGCTTATACGTTAGCTGTAGGAGATGTTGGCAAGTATGTTCAAGTTGGTAGTGGTGGCTCTATTGTAATACCTAACTCTGTTTTTGCAGAAGGCGATGTAATTTCTATTTTTAATAACACCACAGGTGATGTGACCATAACTTGTACAATCACTACTGCCTACAAAGCAGGTGAGGACGCTGACATTGCTACGGCAACTTTAGCCACGAGAGGGGTTGCCACTATTTTATTTATTAGCGCAACTGTGTGTGTCATTACTGGAAACATATAAGGGTAACTACTTATGTCTGGAATAACTTTAATGATGCTGGGCAACTTTGCTACAGGAGAACCACCTATAGAAGGTCAACTGTGGGGCTGGGGAGGACAGGCTTTTTATAGTGGCGCTGTTGGAAATAACACAAGTGTAGATGTTAGTTCTCCTGTACAGGTCGGTTCTCTTACCACTTGGTCAAAAATTGGTGCTTCCCCTAATGGGTTTACTAACACAGTAATTAAAACAGATGGCACTCTTTGGGCGTATGGAAGAGGTACTCTTGGTCAAAATGGCGATGGAAATAGCCTTAATCGTTCTTCTCCTGTACAGGTCGGTTCTCTTACTACTTGGGCACAGGCCACTGCTTCTATATATAATGCATTAGCAGTAAAAGAGGACAACACGTTTTATATTTGGGGGCATAACACTTACGGACAGTTTGGAACTAATAATATTACGGGAAACCGCAATACTCCTGTGGCATTATCTGGTCAAAGTGTAGCTACCACCAAGCATAGCATTGCTATGAATTATAGTACGGTCGGTGTAATAACTACATCCGGTAATCTAGTGATGTGGGGTTCAAACAGTTCCGGTGCTTTAGGTATCAATCAGAAAGGAGGTGTGTCCGGAATAGAAGGGAGAAGTTCTCCGGTGCAGGTAGGTAGTCTTACTGATTGGAGTGAACTATCTATAGGGGCAGAATGGGTTTTGGCTGCGAAAAATGTTGGCGCTGCAAAAACTTTTTGGACGTGGGGTTATAACGGTAATGGAGAATTGGGCCACCTTGACATAGTAGCTAGAAGCTCTCCGGTGCAGTTGGCTATTGGTGCTTCATGGGTAAAGGGTGTGGCTGGTGCAAATCACTGCCTTGCTATTAGGACAAACGGGACGCTTTGGGCATGGGGTTATAACTCTTATGGTCAACTAGGGATTGGGTCAACGGTGCATAAAAGCTCTCCAACACAGGTAGGGTCTCTTACCACTTGGTCTGAGGTTGCTGCTGGAAACCGTATGTCCATAGGGATAAAAACAGACGGAACTCTGTGGATATGGGGAAGCGGAGCGAATGGGCAAACAGGCCAAAACAATACTATCCAAGTAAATTCTCCGGTGCAGTTAGGTGGTCTTACCACTTGGGCAGCAGCAGAATGTGGGGATCAAAATACTGTAGCTATTAAGACACCGTAATGGAAAAACTATACTTCTTATCAGGTTTACCTAGATCAGGCTCTACTGTCTTGGCCGCTTTGCTACAACAACATCCTGATATGCACCTAACCGCTACGTCAAGTTTGCTAAACATCATCATTGGCGTACTAAAAGCGTGGAGCGAGTCAATAGAACAAAAGTCCAGCATCCAAACTCAAAAGATGCAAGAAAAAGAAATACAAAAAATACTAGAAAGTATTTGTAAAACTAAATACGCAAATATTAAAGAACCTATTGTTTTAGATAAATCAAGAAGTTGGGCTTCAGAAATTAACCTAACTACGATGCGTGAAGTCTTGGGGTACGAACCTAAAGTTATTGCTACCGTCAGGAATGTCGAAGATTGTGTAGCTTCTATGGTACGTGTAGCAAACCCAAATAATCTTCCTGAGTTTTTTCGTACCTCTAAACTTATAGATCACGTTAAAAAATCGTATCAAACTTTGTTGGGAGCGCATAATGCTTGTCCTGAATACTTACATTATGTTGAGTATGAAGACTTAGTAAGTAATCCAGAAAAAGTGTTATGCGATGTTGAAAAATTCTTAGGGTTAACTCCTCATACTTACGATATAAACAATATTGACGCATCAAACTTGCAAGAGAGGGATGAAAAAGTTTGGGGGATAAAAGGTTTACATAACGTTCGCAAAACGCTTAAAAAACAGGATACTTTACCTGCAAAAGACGTATTAGGTTATAAATATCGTGAGTTCGTACAGCCTCGTTTTTGGCAAGGTGAAACAAATACATCTCTTCCTATACACAAGCTGGATATGATGTTGGGAGCAGGACTACTTGGAGATTTAAATGAAGCAGCCAGATTAGGGGACGAGCTTGGTAGAGAAGAACCTTTTAATAATCGCGCTGCTTTTAATCGGGGTTGGTACGAGTTACGAAGAAATAACTTATTGAAAGGGCATAGGCTTATGTTTCAAGGAAGACATGAGGGAGTATTTGGTAACCCCCCTCTTCCTACCCCTGCTCCGTTGTGGGATGGAGTAAGCAAAGGCACTGTTTTACTTAATCTTGAAGGTGGTTTAGGAGATCAAATTCACGGTGCGGGTATGGTGCGTTACATTGTAAATAAAGGTTGCGATGTGGTTGTGGCTTGTTCCCCAGAATTAATGAATCTCTTTCGAGATATTCCCGGTGTCAGCGCGGTTGCTCAGTTAGAAACCGCTGGTGGTGTTATACATGATTTTTGGGTTCCTGCCATGTCTGCTGTAATACCGCTTGAGTTACAGTATGCAGATGTTGATGGGTCGCCTTATATCTCTAAACCTTTAACCGCAGCAAATAAAAAGTTTCGAATAGGGCTTAGATGGCAAGGTAACCCTGAGTTTGAACACGAGCAACACAGATTATTCCCAAGTAATAAATTGTTTGATGCAGTAAAAGATATGGATGCGGATTTTATATCTTTACAACGTGACGAAGGTTCGCAGCATAAACCAGAATGGGTAAAGGAAGTTCCACTTCAACATTGGGGCGACACTCGACACGCTATTGCAACATGCAATTTAGTAATTACTTCTTGCACTTCTGTAGCCCATCTATCTGCGGCAATGGGGGTAAATACTTGGATAATAGTACCTATTCTTCCTTATTATTTGTGGGCAAAAGACGGAAGCACTACTGAATGGTACGATAGTGTTACTTTGTTTAGACAAACAAAGTTTAAAAATTGGGATAGTCCTTTTTTGCAAATACAAGAACAACTGAATAGTTTAGGAGATACAAATGGCAACACAAACAGGGTTTTGGCTACGAGTAATAGACGGCGAAGTAAAAGAAGTTTGGGACACCACGCCGCCTAGCGGTCAAGAAGGTTGGGTAGAAGCGGTAGAAGTTAAACCAGAGCTTGCACTTAATCGTGAAGTCCTTACTACGCACTCTTTTAATTTAGAGACTACTCCAGCACAAATTGTGTGGAGTAAAAAAGAAATGGATGTAGCCGAAAGACAAGGTTTTATAAAATCGGAAGCAGCTCTTACTTATAGGTTAGCCGTTGATGCGGAAGTGCAAAAAGAAGCGGATGGTTACCCCACAACTCAGTACGACACTTCAGCCGTAGCTGCTGCTCAAGCAACATATGAGGCTAAAGTAGATGCAATTAATGCGGCTACTACGCATGACGATTTAGATGCCATTTAAAAGGCAATGTTATGAATTTATTTTTTTCTTACAATTTAAAGGTGGATTGCGCTTATATTATTCGAGTCAAGGGGCTTGAAGATTCTGAACGCAAATCCGCAGATTGTGCAGCTTCTTGTGAACAGGTGGGACAACAGTACGAGTATTGGGAGGCTTATAATGGAGTTGAAGGTGAGCTAAAAGCCCCAAGTCATCACAATCCGATTATGGACTGCATAAAAATTATTGATCATTACATGACAAGAGGAGAGGTTGCTTGCGCTCTTTCTCATATTTCATTATGGGCTAAATGCGTAACTGAAGATAAGCCGTTAATAGTGCTAGAACACGATAGCGTCATGGTTCAGCCGTATACACAACACGCAGTCTACAATTCTATTTGTTATTTAGGCAGCCATGAGCAAGTAAAAGAAGGGTGGGCGGTGCAGCCAACGCCACCCCATGCAAGCGAAGGTCCAAATTATCATTTTATTTGTCGCGCTCATGCCTATGCTATTGACCCTGCGGTAGCTAAAAGTATGTTGGCTTACGTTATTAAATATGGGCTTACAGGGCCGTTAGATATTTTATTAAGAGCTGATTTATTCCCTATCCATCAAATGGGTGTTTACGCTTACAACGAATGGGATGGCGATAAATTAGATACGACTATTAAAGGGAGGCCACTAGAAGGCCGAAGCACTACCCGTAACGATGATTTAAAAATATGAGAAAGTGTGTGGTGTTACTTACTGGTTTACCCAATAGCGGAAAAACAACGCTGGCTAAAGCGCTTGTAGCAAAGCATGGTGGCTCTCACATTAATGCTGATGAGGTGCGTGCAGCGGCAGATGATTGGGATTTTTCTTTAGAGGGACGATTAAGGCAGTTTAACCGCATGAAAGCTGCAACCGAAGGCAAAAAAGGGCTGGTTTTTTTGGATTTCATTTGCCCTATAGACGCATGGCGTAAAAAACTAAACGCTGATTTGGTGGTCTGGATGGATACTATTCAGCTTTCTAAGTATGAAGATACCAATAAAGTTTTTGAGCGTCCTGTTAATTATGATGTGCGGATAAGCAGTTTTGACCAAGAAATGGTTGAGCTTGTCGGCTCGAAAATAAACCGAACTTTTGACAATCAGGCTCCAACGGTGCAGATGTTAGGGCGTTGGCAACCGTGGCACGACGGGCATACGGCTCTTTTTGAAAGAGCAATTAAGAAAACGGGGCAGGTTGCGATAATGATCCGAGACTTGGGTGATGAAAATAATCCGTTCTCCCTTGTGCAAACCACTGAAAATATAGAGCAAGGTCTGGCTAAATCAGGGTGGAAACTTAATGTAGATTACATTGTCCTTTCTGTCCCTAATATTGTAGACATTAGCTATGGCAGAAAAGTAGGGTATACGTTTACTGAACATGATCTAGGCGAAGAAATACACACGATCAGCGCAACCAACATTAGGAAAAAGATGGGCGTATGAATACTCTGATTCCAAAAATAATACATCTCTCTTGGAAAGATAAAAACTTACTTGAGAGCGACAGTCCGTTAGTAACGGAAGGTGTTAAAAAACTTATTGAGTTGAACCCAGAGTGGGAAGTAACGATTTATGATGATGCAGAAGTAGACGATTACTTAAAAGAGCAATTAGAACCACAGCATTATGAATTAATCAAAGATAAACACATAGTCCAGAAAACAGACCTTTGGCGTTTAGTCAAACTGTTTATCGAAGGTGGTGTTTATATGGATATAGATCGTTTTTGTGATACTAACTTTGACAATTTGTTAGAAGAAGGGGTTAAGTGGGTCTTACCTATATGTAGAAATTATGATTTTTCGCATGATTTTATGATGACAGCACCTAAAAACCCCGCGTATAGATATGCGGCTTCTTTGTACGTGCAAAGGTTAATAGAAGGGCACGATAATATTTATTTTTTAGGGCCACAAACTTACATGAACGCAGTTACTAAAGCTATATGTGGCGAGATGATTGATCCCGACCCAGAGGCAGAAGTTTTTGAAAGGATTAAACAACAAGCCAGTACTAGCGGATTTATAAAAATTTACGATGAAGACCCGCCATATGATACTGTTATCTATAAAAATGGTGCGCTGAAGTTAGATTGGGAAACAGAAAAACGTAAGCTCTACAAAGAGTTTGGACTAAAACATTGGACAGGTGACTGGTAAGTATGAGTCATGGTGTTATTCATATTGATTGTAAGCATAGGAGGACAAGACGTATCACGCTCATGTGAGCAAGCCTTATGTTTTCAGGATATTAATAGATGTCTGTATTTTGCTGAAAAAATAAAACAACAACCGGACACCCCTGATATTAACGCATATTGCCAGCCAATAAATACAGACGAAGAATCGAGGTGGTACAAATGATTGGTGAAGCTCTACTTGCAATAAAAGCCTTAGACTCTGCGTTTGTCGTTGTGCAAAGTGCTATCGCCAAGAAAAAAGAAGTTGAAGACATGGCGGGAGAAGTAGGCCGTTTCTTCACTGCAAAGAAAAAAGTCGAGGAGCATATAGCTAAAGCTCGACAGGCAGGTAACGATGATTTGATGGTAGGCTCTGCGTTAGAAGAAGCCATCACCATTGACCAACAGCAGGAACGTATTGAGAAGATGATGGATAAAATACGCGATCATTATTCGCGTAAAGGTCAAACGCACAGATGGGTAAAGATTAAGGCAGAGGCAGCTAAAATTGAGAAAAAACGAGAAGTTAAAAGGAAACAAAAAGCTGCGGCTCAAAGAGAAGAAGATGTGTTAGTTAGACAACTAGCAACAGTGTTTGCATGTGTAGTAGGGGCGGTTATTTTTATCTTTGGTGCAATATTTTTAATTTTTGGGATAGGTGGCGAGTAATGAAACTAGACCCCGTTTTACTTAATATGGCGTGTAGTTGGGCGATGAAAGCCTACAATGATGAGAACAAAGATTCTATAAAGATAGAAAGTAAACTTACTTCTACTACAGTCTATGTAGCAAAACGTAAATCCATAGACATCATAGCGTTTCGTGGGACGCAACAGGGGCGTGATTGGCTTACCGATGCGTTAGTAGTCCCAGTACCTTACGTAGGTAGGTTGTGCCACGGCGGGTTTACCGCAGCTCATGCCTCTGTTTGGGGTAAAGTCAAGAAGCACCTAGATATGAAGAAGCGCACTTTAATATGTGGGCACAGTCTTGGTGGAGCGTTAGCAGAGCTAACTGCGGCTAAATTGTGGAAAAAACACCCTAATATTAATCTGGTAACTTTTGGTAAACCTAATGTGTTCTTCAAAGGATTCAAGCGTCCTATGGAACTGGATAACCAGATTTCTTGTGTGCAAGGTTCAGATATGGTGGCACGCATACCACGTCTTTGTTATGGCCCCTCTAGGTCGCAGACTATGCTGTACTTTGCTAATTCCATGCAAGATTACATAAACCCTTCAAAAGAAGTTAGGAAGGAAGACAAAAGCCTGAAAGATGCTATTTCTGACCATTTTATGGAAGGGTATAAAGAACGACTAGGGATATTTTTAGATGCCCAAGACAAGATACTTAACCCAGAAGAAATGAAAGAACTTAACAAAATGATTGACGAGGTTGAAAATGCTTAGAATCGCTGCGTTATGTGTACTAATGGCGGGATGCTCTGTATCCGAGGAAATGATAGCCAACAAGGAATTATACTGCTCCGGTGTCTACAAAGGCATACGGGCTGTAGGGCGTGTCACTACTGAGGTTACGACAGGCATCCGAATCCCAGACGTTTGTGATACGATTGACGAGATCGTGGAGGAAGACTCCACGGGAAAGTAATTAACGAACTAGAGGCACTTATAAAAGTGTATTTGCTAATACAATGAAATTCGGTGGACTACTCAAATCTCTTGCCCCTACTATAGCCAGTGCAGCAGGTGGGCCTATGGCGGGTATGGCAGTCAAAATGGCTGCACAAAAACTAGGCGTACCCGAAGCTACTGCTAACGAAATAGAAGACTTAATCGAGCGAGAACCAGAAAAAGCGGTGCTTCTCAAGGAAGCAGACAATGACTTTAAAGACCGTATCCGAGAAATGGAAATTGATCTGGAGTCATTTAAAACCGAAGTAGAAGACAGGCAACACGCGAGAGAAACTTTCAAAAACGATTGGACACCAAAAGTGTTTGGGATATTGGCGTTACTGTTATACGGAGCCTATGTAATGGCTGTAACTATTATGCCCCACGATCAGAATGACGAGACTATTATCTCACTGGTGTTAGGCCAATTAAGCGGTATTTTGGGGACTATGGCAGCTTTTTGGTTCTCTGGGTCTAGTACGAAATGAGTAACATGAAAAAGTTAATCGCCATGTTAAAGCGCCATGAGGGTGTGGAAACTCATGCTTATGAGTGTTCTGAAGGAAAGATTACTGTTGGGGTAGGTAGGAATATCGACCAACGGGGCGGCATGGGTTTGTCTGAAGATGAAGTAGAATATTTGCTTGAGAACGATATTGAACGTGTTATCAAGGAGTTAGCAGAAGAGTACGCTTGGTTTAATGCGTTAGACGATGTACGTAAAGATGCAATGATTGATATTAGCTTTAATCTTGGAGCAACAAGATTGAGAGGTTTTAAACGTGCTCTGGCTGCTATGGAAGAGGGGAACTACAAGGTAGCTGCTACTGAGTTCCTAGACTCACGTTGGGCTAAACAAGTAGGTGGTAGAGCGTTAGAGCTTACTGACTTAATTAAAACAGGCGAGTATGTAGAGTAATGCCTTACAAAAAAGTACAGTTTAAAGCAGGAGTAGACCGAGAAAACACCCGTTATGCGGCTGAAGGTTCTTGGTACGAAACTGAAAAGGTGCGGTTTAGAAGGGGATTGCCCCAAAAGATAGGTGGTTGGGAGCGATTGTCTGCTAATACTTATCTAGGAGTAGCACGTTCTTTGCATAACTGGGCTACTTTGAGTCTTCAGAATCTTGTTTCTGTAGGTACTAACCTTAAGTATTATATTGAAAGAGGCGGTGCTTATAACGACATTACCCCTATTAGAGCTACCACAGCGGCAGGAGATGTTACTTTTGCGGCTGTAAACGGCGATGCAACTATTACTGTTACGGATACTGCACATGGAGCGGTTGTTAACGATTTTGTTACTTTTAGCGGTGCTGCTACTCTGGGTGGAAATATTACGGCTGCTGTATTAAACCAAGAGTATCAGATAGCAACTAAAGTAAATGACAATTCCTACACCATAGAAGCTAAAGATACCTCTGGTAGTACAGTTACTGCTTCTGCGGGAGACTCAGGTAATGGAGGGTCTAGTACTGTAGGTACTTATCAGATTAATACTGGAAACGAAATAGAAGTTCCGTTTACTGGTTGGGGTGCAGGTACATGGAGTTCAGGTACATGGGGTACAGGTGGCACTACCCTTGCTGGAATGCGCCTTTGGAGTCAAGCTAACTTTGGGGAAGACTTGTTCTTTGTCCATAGAAACGGTGCTTTATATTACTGGGATGCAAGCAGTGGTGTTACCACAAGGGGAGTGTTGGTAAGTTCTCTAGGAGGTGCAGCGCAAGTGCCCACTGTGGCTAATATTGGCTTTGTATCAGATGTATTCAGGTTTGCCTTTTGTTTTGGTGTAAATGCTGTAGGTAGTTCTACTTTAGACCCTATGCTTTTACGGTGGTCTGACCAAGAAGACATTGCTGATTGGAATCCTACTGCTACTAATCAAGCGGGAAGTCTTAGTCTTTCTGAAGGCACAGAAATCATTCAGGCTGTACAAGCACGTCAAGAAATATTGGTATGGACTGATTCAGCTATGTACGGCCTACAGTATCTAGGTGCGCCTGTGGTGTGGGGTGCGACCTTACTGGGGTCTAACATTACCATAGCCAGCCCTAATGCAGCCGTTTATTCCAATAATATCGCCTACTGGATGGGTACAAGTAAGTTCTATTACTACGACGGTACAGTTAAAACATTGCCTTGTTCGGTACGTAGTTATGTATTTGACGATTTTAACAGTGAGCAAGCGGAACAAATTGTTTGCGGGTCAAACGAAGAGTTTGATGAGATATGGTGGTTTTACTGCTCCTCTGGGGTGACTCGTAATGACCGTTATGTTGTGTATAACTATGTGGAAAACATCTGGTATTACGGCACGTTATCACGTTCAGCGTGGATGGACTCCGACTTACGGGATTTCCCAATGGCTGCTACGTTTGATGGCAAGTTAATCAACCAAGAGAAAGGCGTGGATGATAACGAAACAGGTACTCCAGCAGCTATAACAGCCAGTATTACCTCTTCCCAGTTTGATTTGGATGACGGTGACAGATTTATGTTAATAAACAAGATGTTACCTGACTTGACCTTTGAAGGTTCTACCACAGGTTCTCCCAGTGCCACGGTTAGTTTACTACCGTTACAGGATTCTGGGTCTGGCTATTATAGCCCTGCTTCAGTAGGGGGTAGCGACAGTGCGGCTGTTACCCGTACAGCTACAACACCGATAGAGGCTTTTACTGGCATAGTGGATACACGAGTACGGGGTAGGCAAATGTCGTTTAAGCTAGAGTCTACGGCGGCTGGGGTTACTTGGAAGCTAGGTATACCACGTTTAGAAATGCGTCCTGATGGTAGGAGGGGCTAGTGGCTAACGACCTTATAAATCAGGTTACTAACCCAGCTCTCCCCGTTGCTCCAAGGGGAACCTCTCTAAGCACTTACCTAGATGATTTAAACAACATTTTACGTTTGTTTTTCAATGGCCTAACAAATACTGTAAACTTGTTGTCTGGAGATTACGGGGGCCGTTTTATTAGCACCCCCAATGGTAAGTTTTTCTCCACAGTCGATCAAAATGCAGGGTCTACGGGTACTGCATACGCCATACAGTTTGAAAACACGTATCTTGGCGAAGCCATGAGCGTAGCGTCTAACACCCGAATAACCCCAACCTATTCAGGGGTTTACAACTTTGAAGTGTCAGCTCAGTTAACCAGTAGTTCAGCCGCCGCTAAAACAGTTGACGTTTGGATAAAAAGAAGTGGTACGGATGTTACTAATACTGCCAAACAGCATGTGTTATCTGGGTCAGGCAGTATAGATGCAATTAACTATAACTTTACGATTGATGTGCAAGCAGGGCAATACATAGAGATTATGTGGGCAACTAGTGATACAGATGTAAGCCTTAACCATCAGGCCGCTTCAAGCCCAAGACCTGTAGTACCATCAGCGATTGTGAGTGCGTTTCTAATTTCAGCACTCCCAGAAACTTTACCGTAGGTAGATATGTCTGATCCAATACTAACAGACGAAGAAAAAGCAAAAATGATTGCTGCAACCGGAGGCATAAACTTTGGCGGCAGTGGTGATTTTATTTTCGGGAATAACCTACCTAATAGGGATTACGGAAATATTGCGGGGCAAATTTTTGCACAACAACCCAGAGACTTAGGTAACTTAGGTGTAGATTTAAATGCTAACAGGGATGCACTGGATGCGTTGGTTGATGCAGGGTTAGTAGATTTAGGGTCTATGGGAATTATGGGGCCTATGGGTGGTATGGGAAGTTCTGCACCTGCCATAACTGAACAGGATCAAATAGACGCTGCACAAAGATACGCAAACTTAGTATTAGGGCCGCAACCTACAACAGCAGAACAATTTGCTGATATAGAAAAAGCAAAACAAGCCTTAATAGATTTAAATGTAAGTAGAGAACAAATTGAAGCAGCTACAGTTACTGATATTTTTGGAAACGAAAAAAGTGTGGATACTTCCCGTGGTATATCAGGAGTTATGGGGCCAACAGTAGGTGGAGCACTGGGGGGTATTGCTGACACAGTAATTGACAAATACGGGACAGGCGCACTTAAAGCATTGGACGCTTACATGAGCCTTTTTGGTTATGATGCAGATGATCTTTTAAAAGATAGCTCCGTGGCTTTTAACCCCCTTGCTCCGGGCGCTACTTATATTTTTGGGGAAGACGGTAAAGTCAAAACAACTCCTTTAGGAACAACTTCTGCTGGAAATCCTGTGGTGTTAGGTGGCCCAATAGGTGCAGCGGGGTCTGTAATTGGTGATTTAGCAAGGGGGGATATAGACATAGCAGGGATACCCGGAGCTATAGTAGATGCAATAGGTGGCCCAGCAGGTGCAGTTCAAACGGTAGCTGGTGCATTAAATGTTGCTGATGACACCGAATCCAAAGATAAAGTTAAGGTAGACGCTACAGGAGCGGCAGCAGCTTCTCTTTTAGATAATGATGATGATAAAGATGAAACAAAAACTGATGCAGCATCTACAGCATCTACTGATAAAGCGGAACCAGACGCACCAAAAACAGGTGGGGTCGGTATACCTGAACCAGAAGCACCAAAAACAGGTGGAGTCGGTATACCTGAACCAGAAAAACCTTTTACTTATGAAGCTGACCCAGACAGACCTTTTACTGTAGAAGATATGATGAGGATAGGTGGTTTCGGTCAAGTTGACAAAGAACCAAAAGTTGATACAGGAGATGCGCCCAGAGCTAAAGTCTTAGACCTACCAGACAAATCTATAAAAACTAGTAGTGGTGGAGCTGCTGCTGCGGGTGGAGCTGCTGCTGGCGGTGGCGGTGGCGGTGGAGGTGGCGGTGGGATGCCCGCAGGTGGCGGTGGGACACGGACAATTTCTGGTGGTCCCGGCCCGCTAGTCGATATAGACTATCTATATGATATGGCAGGAAGTTTAGCTCAACCTTTTTTAAGTACAGAAGATGAAGACGAGGAAGACCTTAAAGTTTACGCGAAAGGTGGTGGACACGTGAAAAAATTTAGTAATGGCACGCTAATACAAAAAGATAGCAGTGGCTTTACCTTAAATCCTAATAGTGCTTTAGGTGGCGGTAGTGGCAGTAACACACAAGCCAAAGGTAAATTCAACTTCCGAGATTTTATTGACCAAAACGCATTAGGTATTGCAGGTGCTCTAGTGGGTGGTTTATTAGGCACTTCAGACAAGGGAAGCAGCGCACCCGTAGGTTACCAAGGTGGTATCCCTGATTACAAATTTAATAGAACACTAAAAGACAATGCGTTTAGCAATGTACTAGATGCACAAGGTAATAGAATTAACCCGTTAGCCGCTACAGAAACTAGCACTATGCGTAGGCCCGGAGGCATGGGCAGGTCTTACTTTGACTACGGAGATGAGCTTTTTACTGGGACAGGCACTATGCAAGGCGTGGGGCTTCCCTCTCTTGTAGAAACTGATACTACTGCTACTACTGATACTACTGCTACAGGTTTACCTCCGGGTCTTACGTATACCCCTGTAGATGATGTAGATACTACCGAAGGTGCGTTTGGTGGTGCGGGTGCTGTCGATACAGGGATTGGAGCTGTTACACCTACACCTGCTGCTACACCTACACCTGCTGCTACACCTACACCTGTTGCTGCACCTACACCTAGCGCCTATGACCTTTTAATGGCAGGGGCAGAACCTTCATCAGATAACATAGGCACAGTCGTAGATGCAATAAGACGTGGAGAAGCAACTATTCCACAGGTAGCAGGTAAATTTGATGCGGGAACATTAGATGTTGCGGAGGACTTGTTAAGGAACAGAGGGTTTACTCCTCCTGAAGTTGTAAAATATATGGGTCGAGAAGGGCTTACAGAAGAAGAATTAATAGTGCGTTTACTTGATGCAGGTAAGACCACACCTGAAGAAGTCGCTGCTTATTACAGTAATGATCCTAAGTTTGAAGGTATTACGGCAGATCAGATTCGGGACAATTTCAATACTAGTGGTTTCAAAGACCTTACTCGTGAATTAGCTCAAGGTGGCCCTTTAAATAACTACTATTTAGGTGGACCTACAGACGGTATGGCCGACCTTATACCTGCCAGTATAGATGGAACACAACCCGCCGCGTTAAGCGATGGGGAATTTGTAATACCTGCTGATGTCGTTAGTCATTTAGGTAATGGCAACTCAGATGCGGGGGCGAACCAATTAATGTCAATGATGGATAGGGTGCGTAATGCTCGTACAGGGACAACTAAACAAGGTACGGAAATAAACCCTACGAAAATGATGCCAGCTTGAGGTACTAAAATGTCAAACGGTAATTACACAGGATTAGAAACTTCATTATCTCCCTACGCTGGTCCTTATGTGTCAGAGATGTTGGGAAAAGGCGCGGCATTAGCCGATACGCCTTATACTGGTTACGGAGGACCATTGACTGCTGGCCCTTCTGCATTACAAAGTCAGGCATTTCAAGGACTTGCCTCGTTAGGAATGCCACAAGCATCAGCCGCAGGATCGTTTACGGGTGCAGGGTATACCCCCCTTACAGCCGAACAGTTGACTGAGGGAGCACAACCCAGTTTTACTCCTGCAAGTGACAATGTAGTACAACAGTACATGACACCTTACTTACAAAGCGTGCTTCAACCTCAGTATGACGCAGCTAGACGCGATGCTGAAATAGCACAACAAGCGGTGCAATCTCAATACAGTAAAGCAGGTGCATTTGGAGGTGGTAGACAAGCTATCGGAGAAGCAGAACTAGACAGAGGGCTTCTGGATAGACTAGCAGGTATAACAGGACAAGGTTACCAGCAAGCCTACACTGATGCACAAAATATGTTTGATAGGGATAGAGACTACGGACTTCGAGCCTTACGCGCTCAACAGATAGGCGGTGACGAACAACGAAATATAGAGCAGCAGGGAGTAATGGCTGACATAGCTCAGTTTGAAGAGGAGCGTGATTTTCCTTACAAGCAAACGCAATACATGCAGTCTCTATTGCAGGGTCTACCTATTTCAACACAGGCATATCAGTATTCTGAACCAAGTACTTTTAATACTGCTTTGGGCAGTGCAGGTGGCGTATTACAACTTTTCGAGCAACTGGGATTTTTAGGAGATAAAACATGAGGATGCAACAGGCAGGTATAATTGATCCCCGTGCGCTTCAACAAGCTCGACAGAATCCTCGTGTGCAGATGGCAGAAGGGTTGGCAAGCAGTGGTATTGCAGGTGCATTGAAAGAGCTAATTGATGACAGGGTAACAATGGAAGCGATGGAGCTAGTCGCCGCTGCCGATAGAGATGAAGCAGCAAAAATGACTGATAAGCCCAGCATCAAAGACAGTAATACACAGGGTATTAATCAGCTTGTGCAGACACTTGCCCCCGGAATGCAACTACGGAACAACCAGATACAAAAATCGCAAATGCAAAAGATGCTAGGTCTAGGCGGTCAACCTGCCCCCAATATGCGTATGGCTGACGGTGGGATTGTTGGGTTTGAGGAAGGCGGTAGTACCGGAAGAGATTTTACCAGAGGCAATAATTTTAGTCGCCATGAAGCTATGTATGGCCCAATACTCAGGAAACTAGGGGTAGGCCCAATGTATGACTTTGGTGGCGGGCTAAACGAAGACTTTATGAACAGGGCAAAGAAACGAGCTGCTGTAGAAAAGTATGGACCGGATGCTGCTATGCCAGTAGGTAGTAACCAACCTATACCTATGCTTATGCAAAAGTATGGCAGTAAAAGGGTAATGGAATTTTTTGACAGACAAAAAGAATTAAAAGAAGAAAGTAAGTCTGTAGCACCTGAGTATAGAGATGCTTTTAATGACAAAGAAGCTCTCTTTATATCAGACTTTTCTGACATGTTAGAGGATATAAACCAAGCTCAAAGTGGTTCCTTAGATATTAGTGAAGAAGCGGGAATGGGTTTATCTCCTATGGCTCCTATGGCCCCTATTCCTACTCCGTTAAACGCTATTAGAAGACCTCAAAAACTTTCTGGGATGGCAGACGGCGGTATCGTTGCACTCAAAGAAGGTGGCTTTCCAGACCTAAGTGGAGATGGAAAAGTTACGCAAAAAGATATTCTTATGGGTCGTGGTGTAGTGGATAAAGCACAGGGCGGCATTGTTGGATTTAATCCGGGCGGTTCTGTAGAAATAGATGGTAAACAAGTGCCTGTTTATCAACAGCAATTTAGAGATTTTACCGGGCCTTCAGACCAGCAAAAAGATTTTGAAGAGATTGTTTCATGGATACAGACGTACAATATTGAGCCTGAAATATCAAATGCTATATTGAGAAATCCAAATAGCGTGGCTGGGAATCAAATAGATACGCTTAAGCAAGTTTTAGTAGGGGCAGGAGGCCGAACTTTAGATGAAATAAACAACATAGTGGCTAACTTTCCTTCTCTAAGTGCAGGACAAAATGTTAACCCCAGAGGGGAACGTGACTTTTCACGTTTAGAAGATTCTCCAGAACCTCAAGGACTCATGGCGTTAGGTCAAAATAGGGCTAGAGAGAATGAAGAACGTAGACGTGCAACTCGATCACAGCCCATGACCCCAGAAGAAATAGCACGGCAAAGAGTTATGGCAGGTTTATCCTCTGGTGTTGAAAAACCCCCACTGTCTGAGTTTCAGCAAAGCCTAAGAGATGTAGGGGAGTTAAACGTAGAACAACAACTACTTGATGCTGAACAACGGTTATCGGATGAACAACGGGCTTTAGAGGATAGAGAAATAGATTTTCTTAATAAAGTTTCTGGTGAATCCGACAGAATGGCTGCGTTAAACTACGGAATTAACCCAGAGAATGCAAGAATGAATCCTCCTAATCTAAATATTGCTGGTAACATAAAAGATTTTGTAGAGGAATCTGGTTTAGGTAGTTTAGATTACGAAGGTTTTGCTAGAAGCATATTACCTAAAGCAACAGATGTTTCAACGAAAAGCACTGATCCATCGCTTGGTAGATATTTAGGTGCTTTTACTAGTGATATGTTTACAGGGCCGAGTAGAGCAATAGATGCGATTGTAGGTTCGGATTTTATTACCGACGTACAAGAAGGTTATTACGGAGAAGAACCCGGAACACGAGATGACGCTGAAATAGCTACAGACGTAATCCAAACTAGCCCGATAAGAGAAGAACCAACAACCACGCCAGATAATGTTGAAAAGCCTTCACGCACGGAAATAGATGCTGCGACTGTGGAGGCAATGAAATCAGAAGAATCTCCTACAGAAGTAGGACCAGAAACTTTTAGGACTGAGACTTTCCAAGAAACATTAGCACTTGATCCTTCTACTACAGGGTATGAAGAAAAACTCGATGAAATTATGCAACGAGCAAATAGTCCTACACGTATACTCGCTACTTTTTTGCAGGGCGTGGGAGAAGGTAAGACTATCGGGCAAGGACTGATGGCTGGAGGTAAAGCTATAGCTGCTGCTGAAAGGGCTTACGATGCACAAGAAATTCAACTACGCGGCTTGTTAGAGCAACAGCGTATAAGCCAACAGAATTTCAATATAAATATGCAGAAGATTGCTAACGAGAAAGAACAGCTTAGAATCATGGAAGACAACTACAAACGTACGGCTCAAGTTAGAAGCGCCTACAACGATATTTTGAGCACTTACTATGATGACATGATTAGCGCACAGCGTAGTAGAGATACGGCAAGTCTGATAAGCACTAGAGCTGAAATAGCAGCAGACTTTAGAGGTAATCCTATACTACATGAAGATGTCATCCGACAAGTAGCCCAGCAACAAGCTGGAGGTGGCTTAAATACTAGACAGCTTGATAAGTATATAGAACAACAGGGAGGTAACTCCGCTTTTATGGAAGCTGCGGAAAGTGCTTTTATTAACCAGTTGTTCCCCGGTTTAAGTGGGTTGGGTGGAAGTGTAGGTGCAGGAACAGGAGGAAATATTCAAATAGACCAAGAAACAAACGACTTAATTACTCAGTATACCCAATAAAATGGCAACTTTAGACCAACTTAGCCAAGCATTAAAAAATGCTCACGCTGCGGGAGATACAAACGCAGCAGAAAAACTAGCGGGTGTATTACAAAACCAAATTAGTAATCAAGTTCCCCCAGCTACTCCCGAATTAGGTTTAATGGACACCTTCGGGGGTGGCGTATCACGAGGCTTGTCCCGTCTAGGTTCCACCTTTACTGATATTATCCCTGCTATGGTAGGAAGTGCCGTAGGTGCAGATGAATATGCCCAAGAACAATTCGCTGAAGCAGCAGAAAAGCAACGAATAAGCGAACTACTTAATCCCACCCAGTTTGCTAGTTACAAAGACGTAGAAGGTATTGGAGACTTTACCCGCTTTGTAGGTGAAACTATTGGTGAGCAGGTGGGTAACCTTGGTCTTACTGTAGGCACAGCTTTGACAGGCGGAGCTGCCGCACCCGCATTGTTAGGGGGTAGAGCTTTAGCTACTAAAGCAGCAACAGAAGCAGCAAAAAAAGCAGCCGCTACTACGGTGGCTAAACAGGCCGCTACCGGACAACTAGCAGGTGCAGCTTTTGGTTCTTACGCCCTTAACGCACCCGAAGTCTTTGAAAACATCTACCGTGAAACAGGTGAAACAGCCCCCGGTACGGCTCTTATCTTTGGTGCAGGAGCAGCGGCACTAGACTCAATACTACCTGCTGCACTAGCGCGTAATATCTCTGGCCCTATGAAAGCAGGGATAGTCACTAAGTTACTGGAACGTTCGGGTATGCAACAAGGTGTGCTGCGTTCGGGTACTGCGGGACTGTTCTCTGGTCTAGGCGTGGAAGGCATAACAGAAGGCGCACAAGAAGGCATCAGTATAGCGGCTGAAAGATTCATTGATGACAACCCTGACGTGTTCGGCAGCAAAGAGTTTGACCGGATAATGGAAGCAAGCGTTAGGGGTGCTGTAGCAGGTGGAGGCTTTGGTACTGTTGGCGGTGGTGTACAAGGTGCTAGGGAATCGGCTGAAACTTCTAGTCGTTTGCGCGACATGAAAGAAGCGGAAGAACTTAGACAAAAAACTGAAGAGAAATATGGAGGACAACAAGAGCTTCCTTTTGCAGCTCCCGTTACAGAAGACCAGTCTCGTCAGGAAAGACAGGAAAGTTTGAAGGTTATGCGTGGTCAAGCCGCAGCACAACAAGCTAGAGAAGAAACTTTAGCTGTTCAGGAAGCAGAACAGATAACTCCTATAGTCTCTAAAGCGGCTGCATTAGAAACAGCACGGCGCAGAAATTTAGATGTGCCTAAAACAGGCACTGTTAAAGGGTTAAACAAAGAACAAAAAGAAATAGTAGAGCAAGTACGACGTGAAGAAACCGAACGTATTTTGTACGAAGATGCTATTGCTGAATCGCAAGCTACAGGAGTTGAGTTTGATCCTACTAAACCTTTTGGACAACTTAACCCGCAAGAACGTGAACTATTAGATACATTAGCAGATAGACGTAGGGGTAGAAAAGGTAAACAACAATCTGAATTGTTTACGGGTAAAGGTGAAATTGAGCCTAAACTAGAAAGAAAAGCAAAAGCGTTTGACAGAGAGCAAGCAAAAATAGCGAGAGAAGCAGAACAAAAACGCAAAGCACAAGAGAAACTTGACGCACAACGACGTAAGCAGTTGTTAGGCGCGAAGCAATTAGACTTACCTTTAGAACCGTCTAAGCAAGAACGTGCAGTTAGACAAGCCAACCTTGAAGATGTTGTACGAGAAGAAGCGGAAGGAATAGTCGATGCAAGGTTTGAAGGGCAAAGCAGACCCGACAACTTTGAAGATTTAGTGGAACAAGAAATAGAGACAATAAACCAACGTTCTTTTGAAGGACAAGGCGATGTGTTTGCAGGTATGCCAGAGGGTGAGATAACTCGTGCTCCTGCTATAGGTACAGCACTTAATGACTTCCTAGCAGAAAAAAACATACCCGTTAATTCTGCTACAAAAAAAGCCTTGGCAGGTAAAGATTTGGCTGTACCTGAACAACGCCAAGAAGCTGTTAATGAGTTAAATACAGTCCTTGAAAACACTAAAGGTAAAGAACCTTACAAGAAAAAAATAGATGCAGCCATTGTTGCCTTGGGCGGCACACCTGTTCAAACCACAGAAATTATTGCTGATATTACAAAGGATCAACTACGAGCCGTAAATGAGTTTGTAGATGACATACTTGTACCCAAAAAACGAAAAACTAAAACTAAAACTAAAGCGAAGTCAACAAAACCTGTTGTTACTAAAAGTTTTGCTGATGAATTAGCACAAAGTTCGTCACTTACTGAGGGGGCCAGCACAGGGACAGGGACAGGGACAGGGACAGAGACAAAGAAAACAGGCCAAACAAGTGTTTTTGACCGTAGGGGTAAAACATCATTTAACAAACCTACCTACCAAGGCAAAGCACTTAACAGAGCGCAACGACGTATGGCTGAGAGGGGTAACTTTAAGCAACTACTAAGTGACCTTATAAACACTCAGCCTAGAGAAATACAACAAGTACTGCGTAAGATACGTTCACAGAGCTTGGCTACCAAGCTAGTCATTGGTGCTACGCCAGAAGGCACAAGCGGGTACTATGACGCTGCAACTGACACTATAGTTTTAAATCCGCAGGAAGGAGTTTTTTCAGGGCTTACAGAGCACACGTTTTTGCACGAGGCAACCCACGCCGCGTTAGCACAAGCTCTTAATAACCCAGACTTACAGATAACTAAAGACTTTTTTAAGTTCTATTCTGATATAAAAGATCAGATGGGAGATATGTACGGTGGTCAGGATTTACAAGAGTTTGCCGCAGAATTAGTAGGTAACCCTGAGTTTCAAGCACTACTTAAAGATACTAAAGCACCGGATGCTCCAGCTAGTAAAAATCTGTTTCGCTCTATTATGGAAGCCATTGCACGTTTCTTTGGTTTTCGTCCAAAACAAACCGCGTATGCCAAAGGCTTAGATTTTATAGATAAAGTACTCGATGTATCACAAGACGTAGAGCCTACTTTATTTGATCGTCTATTAATGGGTACACCTCAATCAGCAGGTAATGCACTTCGAGATGCTATACGTGGTGTACCTACTTTAGCAGGTAAAAACAAAGAACGTGTGTTAAATACCTTATCTCGATCAGGTGAATTAATGAGTCGGGCTATGGGTGTGTTACGTATGCACGACTTTGCTAAGTTGTTTGCAGGTACAGAACTGGGAAGGGTAGCTGGAGAAATACGTGACATTGTGCTGCAACGTCAAGCCAGTGTAGAAAAAACAATAAAAGACTTACAAACAGCCTTTAGAAGATACGACAAAGTACGTAAAGAGCATACTGAAGATTTTGCTAAGTTAGGAGGTATTGCTTTTAAAGCTCGTGAAAAAGCATACGATTTAGTAAATGTGGATGGTAAAGAGTTTGACTACAACAAACTAAACGCAGAACAAAAAGCCGAGTTTAACAACCTTAAAAACCAGTTAAACAACTTACACCCAGATGTACAAGCAGCTTACAAAGAAATGCGCGAAACGTATCGTAAGATGTATGAGGCGTATAAAACAAAAATTTTATCGTTAGCAGAAGAAAGTAAAATAAAAGACTTAGAAAAACAATTTACACGAACTCATTCGGCTGTAGGGTACGTTCCTTTTTTACGGCATGGTGCGTATTATTTAGAGTTTAACTCTACAAACCCAGACGGAACAAAACGACGTGAAGTAGTGAGTTTCTCATCTCCAAGGTTACGTGCTCAATATATTAAAGATAATAATATTGCATCTAACCAAGTAGTGCGTGAATTTAAGAACTTAGAAGAAGCGGTGTACAACCAAAAGGATCACCCAGATTCAAGTTTTGTTGTACAACTAATGAACTCCACTGACCCTAGCTTAGATGCAGCCGCTAAAAATGCTATTTACCAAGGCTATCTAGCTGCTTTTCCAGAACATTCTTTTATGAATCGTTTGCGTAGAGCCAAACTTACACCGGGTGCTGATACAGATTTAGCCCGAAGTTTTGGAGATACAATGGTGAAATGGGCGCGTAAGGAAGCTGCCCTTGAGTATATCCCTAAGTTAACTGAAAAGTTTGATGAGATGGGTAGGTTAGAAGTAGGTACAAACCCAAGGCAACAGGCAGCTAGGGATGCCATAATGCGTAGAAAAGATTTTACTTTGAGTCCTAACTACGACAATTTGACCAGTATCTTTGCAACCGGAGCATATAACTTATTTTTGTTTGGTAACATTTCTTCAGCCGCAGTTAACACAAGTGCCATAGCATTGCTTTCTATGCCTTTATTGGGTGGACAGTATGGGTACGCTAAAGCTAATGCAACCATAGCGAGAGCTATGAAAACTGCAATGCCTTCCTTACAGAATTTTAACAAAGATACTTTTACATTTGATGATGCACCGTGGACAAAAAACCAACGTTACGCCACGTTACTTGACACTTTGGATAAGTATGGGCAGCGTCAACACACTATGCAAAGAGAAATATTAGAAGGCGCTAAACAAGCAATGGACGACTATAGTTCCTTTGGGGCTAAAGTAATGAACTTGGGTAGCATACCTTTTACAGTGGCGGAAGAATACAGCAGAGCTACAACAGCTATTGCCGCATACGATCTGGCATTGGACGCAGGTAAAAGTCAAAAAGTAGCTGCTGAAGAAGCCGTTAAACTTACAATGGATGTGCATACTTCAGGTATGGCAGCAGAAGGGCCGGGCTGGTTACAGCATGGATACGGACGTGTAATGTTTACGTTTAAAACCTTTATATGGAACAGTGCATCTATTACTGCCCAAGCCATGAACGCTTCGTTGCGTGGAGAAAGTGCAGAGGTGCGAAAGCAAGCTAGGAAACAAGTGCTTGGCATCTACATGGTAAGTGGTGCGTTAGCAGGAGTAAATGGTTTACCCTTTTTTGGGGCTGCTGCTACGTTTGCCAATATCGCAAATGCTTTGCTTGGGGATGATGAAGAACCTTTCAATGCACGAGACTTATCTAGGGAATTTATGGGCGACTTCTTATTCAAAGGCCCACTAAACTATGCTACTAACCTTGAAATATCTAATCGTGTGGGGATAGCTAACGGTTTACTGTTTAGAGAAGACCCGTACAGCGTCGAACAAAACGGTTTGTTAATGACAGCAGTGATGCAATCTACAGGGCCAGTGGGTAGCTTTGCCTTAAACTTAGAGCGTAATGTGCCTAAACAATTAGAGAGGGGAGAGTATCTTCGCGCCATAGAGTCTATGTCACCTAGTGGATTGCGTAACTTATTTAAGACAACTAGGTTTGCACAAGAAGGCGCACGCACCGCTAATGGTCAGCCTATAATGGAGGACTTTAATGGGTTTCAACTGGCCCTGCAAGCTTTTGGTTTTACTCCTGCTGAACTGTCTAACCTCTATGAAAATAGGTCAGCAGCTCTAAATTTCCAAAGTAAGGTAAGAGCGAAAAAACAAAAAATACTTAAACAATATTATTTAGGAGTAACCACAGGAGATCGTGGCTTACAACGTAAAGCCCTAGCAGATTACAGAAAGTTTGCGCGTAACTTTCCTTCTTTAGTTAACGAAGACACACTTGCACGCTCTTTTAAATCTCGTGCTAAATCGGAACAAGAATTATTGTATGGTGTTAGGTTTGACAAAAATTTATTGCCAGATATAGAAGAAAGATTTTTCGACGATTAAACCCGCCACACACGAATCCCCCGGACATCATCTTCTATAACTACTTTAGTAGTCACAGTGTACTTAAACTTCCGGGTTTCATTAACGATTATAGAACGCGACTTCTTGGGGTCTAAGCAAGGGATGAAAAAAGACCACCCCTTCTTAAACTTCTTCCAGTTTATCTGATACGTCACCTTCTCCACTTCCACCTTCTTTCTGCTCCTCTACCATTTTATTTACATCTACAAAGTCCGAGTGGGTGCAGTCAAAAATCACACAGCGTACGGCTGATGACGTAATAGACATACCTTTAGACAAACGTTTATTGTCTGTGCCTTTGCACATACCTGATGCTGTTTCCTGCTTGATAAACGACCTGTAATCCACTTGATAATCCATGCAGTCTTTCTTGAAGTTAGACACAGGGATAAACATGAGCCTCGTATCCGGTTCATAACGTATGATAAGTTCGCCTCGTGGTTCAACGTCCGGTGCTTTAGGCTTCTGGCTGCGCTTATCTATGTCATCGTTGACTACCAACATGTTGTGGATATGTCTGTTAATAAAATCTCCAACAATAGCACCCCCATTGTTAACAGGTGCTTGAGTGTCCTTTTTCATTTCTGCGAGAACTGGCACTACTTCTTTGTAGATGCGCCCCATATCGTAGTCAATTAACTTCAGCTTCCGTGCAATTATGCCACCTGTTATGTTAGCAGCTATAATGGCTGACCAATTTCGTTCTCTACTGGTAAGTTTAAGTTCCTTGTCTATCTTCTGCTGTACCTGTTTTAGTAACTTCTTTACTTCATCCATGTCAGAGATAATGTACTGCATGTAATCAACAATCGCGTGACCATAGTTTTCGTTTAACTGATGGTCAAACATAGTCTTACCTTCCTCGGTAGAAATAATGTTTTGATTTGTGTAAGGGATACTAAACTCAATGATACGCATCATCTCTCCATCGGGAGAGTTCTTTTCTATCTCTAGCTTCTGATAAAACGATGCGTTAGATGTGGTTAATGAAATAGTATTCCAAGTAATTTTATTTACACGTAGTTTGTTTTCATAAGGGTCGCCCTTGTCTTTACCCTTTCCTTGTGATGCTAGGTAAGCAAACTGAGAAAGCACTTCTGGTTTCATGTTGGTAAGCTCGTCCATTGTGTTTACCACGTTGTTAAGTAGCCCTAGCTTAGTAA
>Ga0208919_1000493_pt1 | contig 26475 bp, 41 predicted proteins | sample 4_EtaG_FD_184076 | JGI IMG/M metagenome (GOLD analysis project Ga0208919, IMG submission 184076) | Marine viral communities from the Subarctic Pacific Ocean - 4_ETSP_OMZ_AT15127 metaG (SPAdes) (version 3) | ecosystem: Environmental > Aquatic > Marine > Oceanic | place: Pacific Ocean | collected...
TTGATAACCCCTTACTTAATTTAAAAATAACAACAGGAGTAGGAAATAAATTGTGAAATTTCATATTAAAAAGTTATAGACCCACTTCCTGTAAATACGTAAATAAACTTCCCACCTGAAGTACTAGCCGTAGGACTACCTGTAGTAGCACTAGCTACTACTGTTGAGCTTAGTATAACTACACCTGACCCACCTGTCCCAGAAGCACCTATTGCATGAACTGAACCACCTCCACTACCTGTATTAGCTGTTCCTGATTGTTGTGCTCCTGCTGCACTTCCATTTGTCATAGTAGCTGGACCTTGTCCACCAGAACTATTACCTCCTCCACCTGCACCAGGAACACCTACAGCTTGAGCTTGTGATTGACCTGCACCACCACCAGCTCTTGTTACTGAAGCACCAGTAATAGAAGAAGCTAAACCATCACCACCATCCATACCCCCTTGCGAATCTTTTAATGATCCAGCAAAACCTGCTTCACCTGCACCGCCACCACCACCTTGTCTAAACCTACCAACATTACCAGCACGAGGCACTACGTCTTGTAATATGCCAGAGCTTGGATCAGCTTCACCAGATGATCCACCACCCCCATCAAACCCCTGCACTGGGCTGCTTGTTCGTGAACCACCTGCTAATGTAAAAGCTGCAGATGTGGACGATCCACCTCCAGAACCACCTGTACGACCAGAAAATATTCCTCCACCTCCACCACCGCCTCCACCACCTCCAGTAGAAGTAATTGTGGTTATATCAGAACCTGCGATTGAAGAGTTAGCCCCATCGTTTCCTGTAGCATTTACCACTGCTGCACCACCAGCCCCTACAGTTATGGTATAAGTTATACCTGCTCCTAAGACTAAAGCAGTTTCATTAGTGCCTCCACCACCTGTGGTTTCTCCAGAAACAGAGTTTCTATAACCTCCAGCACCACCACCTGCTCCTCCATGAGAGCCTCCAGCACCACCTCCAGCAATACAAAGGTACTCTACCTCTATAACACCTCCACCTGCTGCAAAATTAGTCGCAAATAATTGATGTATACCTGTCATTTTTTACTCCACATTCCCTGTTACAAAAGCATGACCCGCACTTACAAACAAAACGGAAGCCACACCATTTGCTGCTATTGCTACAGTTGCCGTAGCACTTGCCCCTCCTGCAACAAACATATTAGTCATGTTAGATGAAATGTTTGTAGTAGAATCAGCAGTTGCTTTAGCATTTACCACAGAGAAAATATCCCCAATAGCGAAAACAGCGTTAGCAGTTGATGGAATTACAACTGTTTGATCGGAAGAGGTTAAAAATATATAGTTACCAGCGTCAGTGGCTGCAGCAGAAACTGTTGAAGTATCAACGGTTCTCGATCTAGGAATATCTCTCAAACTACCATCAGCATCAGATACCCCACCAGTTCCCAATAAAGTACCACCAACTGAAGCATTACCTTTAATGGCTAATGTGCCTGCTCCTGATATATTATCTGTAACTGTAAATGTGCCACCAACAGATGTATTCCCTTTCACATCAAAAGTAGAAGCACCCGAACCTGCACCAGTTAAAGTAAATGTACCTCCAACAGATGTATTCCCTTTTATATTAAAAGTAGAAGCACCCGAACCTGCACCAGTTAAAGTAAATGTACCTCCAACTGAAGCATTTCCTAAACTACTAACAGACGCTCCAGACATGGCACCTGTTACTGTTAATGTAGTTCCTACAGAAGCTGCACCTAATGAACTTATAGAAGCCCCAGACATAGCACCTGTTACTGTTAATGTAGTTCCTACAGAAGCTGCGCCTAATGAACTAATACTAGCGCCTGATATGGCTCCTGCTCTTAATGTACCTCCAACAGAAGCAGCACCTCCTACATCTAGTGTAGTTGCTATGTCCATAGCACTTGCACTACTAACAGCAGAAGTTACAGCCGAACCATCGGTATACACTATCGCTGCACCCCCAGCAGGTACTGTTTGTGTATTAAATAAATTTGTGCCTGCGGCTGTTCCGTTTCGCACCGAAACATCCACACTTAGAGTGTTATTTATAAGATAGCTTTTTTCAACAGTTGGTAACAATAAGACATGACCTGCTGTTCCTGTACCAATTAAATTTAAACGATAGTTTCTTCCGGCTTGTATATCATTTGTATTACTTAACGTAACTGCTGCAGTTGGAGCATCATCAGCAAAAGTAACATCAGTTGTTCTTGCAATAGCTTCTTCTAAAGCAGTTAAATTAGTATTAGTTACAGACCCCCATGACCCGGAGTTATCTCCAGTTCCCATAAGTTGAATTTTTAAATCTGGTGACGATGATGAAGCCATTTTGTTCTCCTATGCTGCTTCTTTAATTATAGTCCAGTTAGGGTCTTGTTCAGTATCTACCAAACCCCAAATCATAGTTTTTCCTATTTGCCCAGTTCCAGAAACACCTGAAACTTCTTGTGTTACTTCTCCTGTTGTATCCGTATTACTAATGCCGCCTGAAGCACTAACTTGTGTAACACTTACCTTAGTTTGAGTATCTAAAGATACAGAGCCTACACTTGCAGTAGATTAAACTCCAGTAACAGTTACCCCTACGCCAAAATTTGCAACTGCTGTGCCTAAACTTGCTGTAGCGCTTACTCCGTCTACAGACACCTCTATTAGAGGTGCGTTCCAACCCCCTCTAGCCCAAGTTCCAGAACCCCAGCCAGAAAAAGTAACGCTTGAAGGCATTAAGCTATCCTAATAATTGCTGCTGCGCTTGTAAACGCAGGGAAAACAACTGTAAAGTCTCCAGCAGAAGCCGTTTTTGTAGATCCAAAATCCAGTACACACACGGCAGCATTAGTTATAGTAGCACCTGCATTATTACCCGCATGTGGTGCTGTGTTATATATTAACGCCCCGTCTGCTGCAATTGATACGTTACTAAAGGTTAAGTCTGCAATGTCTACAAAACCTGAAGTAGTTCCTGCAGATACACCATTTATTACTAACGCTGATCCTGCTGAGACGTAATTTGTGCCAACACACTCTCCACCAGCAACAAAACCCGTAGTACCAGCACTAAGTGACGCTCCAGAAGAATATAAAGCAAGTTTAAATGTACTTGCTGCACTCTCCCCACTTGGAGCAAATCTATGCACCCCTAACAATAACTCTGTTTTAAAAGAAGTACACATTGCTTGTGTAATTGCCATTTTTAACTCCTATTCATCTAATAATTTTATTAATTCGGGGTGTCCCATCTCTGTAAACCTATTTGCTAAAGTAACATTATGACTTCTAATAGCCTCGTGCATGTATTGAATTAACACAGCCTTTATACTCTTCTTAAACGCTTCAGCTTGAACTCTAACGGCTGGATGTGAGTCACTACCAACTGATATAATTTTTTTTAATGCTCGTTCTGAAATTTCTTCTGGAGTAAAACCTCTATTAGAAGTTGTATGCACCTCCACACTGCCACCTAATAACGCTGATGTGTTTCCTATCATTTGACTTGATACCTCGCTTGTTCTGTTCTATAAGCATCTTGACGATTCTTACCTTCACTTAACTGTTTAAGCCCAATTATAGACTCATTATACCTTTGACTATAACTTTGAAAAGTATCCGCTTCTCCTTTCATAAATATATGCGCTTCTATTAAAGACCCATACAAAAGAGCAGAATCGTAATTATCTCCGAGCCATGAATTTCCAGCAGTTATGATGCTTTCCGGATAGTAAAAATAATGTAACTCAGCTTCATAATTTTGATCTGGTGTTGGACCTACTATGTAAGATGTTTGATTAAACAAAGCATAATGAGTAGGTGTACCTGTGCTAGTAGGATTTGGAAACGCTTCTCTTATATAATTAACATCTTTACTTAAAAGATAGTTATATGCCCCTGTAGTGGGGTCTATTACGGCTATGGAAAAATCAGCTAACCAATCAGTTGGAACCGCAAGATACTTATTATTTAATGCAAGTGCACCAATTACATTTTTCTTTAACGCTAATATTTGCACAGAATTATATATTTTTTGTTCTGATTGTTTTATAAATCTATTAACCTGTTCAGTGCTGGTTAAAGAAACAAGTTCACCAGCATTGTTTGTAAAAGAAGTATCAGGAAAATCGTTTTCACAATACCCTTTTATGGTTTCAAGAAGTTCTGCGTAATTCATTACGCAAGCCTAGTTGAAGACTTGTTGCCCTTAATAGCAGCTCCTGATCCTCTAGTCTTAACTGTTTGAGTGTTAGCTACTTTATCAGGATACCCTCCTGTTTTAGGCACTGGCACTTCTGTTGGTTGTTTAAATTTTACAGCTTCTTTCATAAAGCCTCCTAAGTTATTTTTATTGTTACATCACCTATATTTGTGCTTATTTTTAAGTTATCTATTAAATCTAAATTAAGAGGGTTTTTTAAACCTACAGGGTTAAACCCATATTGATAACTTCTTGAATCTGATTCAGGAAAACGTGTTAAATCTGGTCGTGGGTTTCGTAAAGCCTGCGGGTCATTTATTGGGTACATTCCAATCTGTAACTGAGGCTGATCCTTCTCAAAGCATGTAGGACACACGAATATATTAACACTTTTTGTTTTAATTGTAAGTTCTTTTAATTCCTTTAATTTATACCTAAACCCACATCTATCACATTCTGCAATAGCTTTTTTTCCACGAGCAAATGCGGCAGTCATATTAGTACAAAAACTCTCTAGGTGCTAAACGTAATGGCGCTTTCTCTCTGTCTTCACTAGAAGCAATTAACCATTGTTCTTCGTATTCTTGTTTTAACATTGGTATACGATTAGCGCCTTCTGGTACTTTTAAAGAAAGATAATAAGCTAAACCTGCGACTAAACATGGCAGCATACGAAAAGGTATGTCTGGGGTGTTAACACCATCCCCAGCATCTTGTATTCTTCGCATCCTAAAATATACAAATGTATATGTATCACTTCGATCTGGTGCGGGCCAAACTCTAATTTGTGGATTTTGTACTACTCCAGAAGAGTTAGTAGCTCCTGACTGTCTGTCTATAAATACTTGAACAGGTCTACCAGTATTATTTTTATTTGGTATGGTTGCGTAAGTAGACACACTAATTCTACTAATTGTTAAATCTTGTTGATTAGACCCTGAACCTGTACGCACCTGATGCTCTAAAAGGTCAATTGTATCTACAGGTAAATCATAAGCAATAGTGCCTTGAGTTAAAGGAATAGATCCCTCTTCAATAGTCCATAAATTTATACCTCTGTTAGCCCAATCAATAGTTAGTAAATTTAAAGAACGTCTTGCAGAACGCAGATCATATCCTGTTCGCATTTCTGTGCCGCAACGACTAAACGCTTCTTCAGCTATGTCATTTAAATTTAAATTAAAAGCGGTTGTATCTGTAGTAGCCATCTATGTTTTTGCTTTCACACTGTTAATGTATCTTCTATAAACTCCAGCGGCATCTCTTTTTCCCATAACTTTTGCTCTTTGTTCCATGGCTATGGCTGCTTGTATTTTATGAGCCTTCGATCTGCCACTACCTTTAATCCTACTAACACTTCTTGTTGCATCCTCTTTTGTTGCAAACTTCAAACCCTTTATAGTGCCTTTAGGATCTTCGTCTGTATATAAATCTGAATGTTTTTTAGACTTTGCGGGTTGTCCTTTTTTTCTTGGTATTCTTGGCTTTGACGATTGTTTTAACATTAGTTGGTTTACCTCCTGGATTCCCTGCAGCTCTTTTACGTTGAACTGCTGACTTCTTTTGCGCTGTGGTCATAGATTTTGCTTTAGCTCTTGGCACACATTTAGGGTAAGCTCTTTTACTATCTCCTTTAGTAGATTTTCTACCACAAGCCTGATACTTACCTTTCTTTTTGGGCGCACCAATGTCCACCCAATCTCCTTTAGAGCCTTTACCAAACCACTCTTTAAGAGACATTATCTATACCCCCCACCCCTTTTTTTGTACTCACGCACTATGTAGCCCGATGCGTAAGCACTTGGAAAAACCTTAAATTTACGTTTGGCTTCAGCTTTTACACGAGCATACAAAGATGGGTTTGTAGGTTTAGAACCAGATTTTTTAGCAGATTTCTTTTTTTTAGTTCCAACAGAACCACCTCTTTTAAGTTTCTCTACCTTGGCTTTTTGCATAGCCCCCATTCCACGACTTGGCATCATATTTTTACCCTCTTGGTTGTGCGATCTGCTGCCCTTGTAATAAACCACTTAAACCTAATCCACTACCTCCTAAATTACCCATAGACATAGGTTGCATTTGACGACTGTTATATGGACTTATTGGCCCCTGTGACTGTAACCCCATTATGCCGGGAGAAGCATTGCCCATACCCCCAGATTCAACATTTCTTAAATAATTCATCAACCCGTTTTTTAAACCAAATAAAGGGTTTGCTTGCTGCTCTATGTTTTGTAATAAACTTCTAACTCCCGAAGTTATACCCGTTATATTAAATCCTCCTTGACCACCAGAGTTACCTCCAAACATGGGAGGAGGTTGCATCTGCATCTGCATCTGTTGGCTATTATACATTTGTTGTGCAACAGAAGGTAGCACAGGAGATATTTGTTGAGGGTTTACCGAAGGGGGTAAAGGTCTACTCATTACGCTCTAGTTCTCCCTTTTTTAGCTATACCATCACGTTTATTTTTAGCTACTCTAGTAGATTTTTTCTTAACGGCTGTAGTAGTTTTTTTCTTACCACCTGTTTTAGCCATTTTAGCTTTAAGAGGCCCACCACCTTTTTTCATTTTAGCTGTAACAGAGCCTCCACCTTTCATTGCAGGTTTAGGAATAACTCCTTTAGCCATTAATATATCTTTTTGTGTAGTTTTTCCATCACCACTCATATCAGGAAAGCTAGTTTTACCACCAGCAGCGTAACCTTTTTTCATTCCACCAGCAGCGTAACCTTTTTTCATTCCACCAGCAGCGTAACCTTTTTTCATTCCTCCGCCAGCCATACCCATTTTCTTTTTCATTCCCATACCTTTCATACGATTACTCCTTGTATAAATTATTAAATGTTACCTCTGGATCTGTGTAACTATCGTCTTGTTCCGCACAATGTGTCCATTGACTTGGTTTAAAATCTGGTGCGCCCTCTCCTGTAATCCAATACGCAGGGCTTGTTACTCTTACTCTATTGTTAGGTAAGGCTACTACATTGCCTTTCCATTGTCCATCGGTCAGCACCATAACATGACTCTGTTTGTGTTGGGCTGGGTCATCTGCGACTTCGCTTTCGGTGTAGTCCACAGTGAAGAGATATCTCGATTGATGAAACTCTCCTGCGATTTTACATAGCCACGGGCTTGGTTTGCATCTGTTGAGAGATACGATTGAATGGTTGTGTGATGGGCAATCCCATGGTTGGGCGAGGTGTGTTTCCATTCTTTCCGGCCATTCTTCCACCGCAATGTCTCCAACCAACCCAGTGATGGGCATCCTTGCCCACATTGCTCCCCCGTGTACATTCTCTTGGCTCCCGTCATCTGCTTCACATCCTGTGAAGATAATTTGGAAACTGAGGCAGCGATCTGGCATGGTTGTAACAGCCACTGCCAATCCGTGAACAAACTCCCCGTGGTAATTTTGATGCCCATTTGTAAACTCTTTTCTAACCCAACATTTAAAATACGGAATATTACTTATTAGGTGCGCCACTTACACTCCTTTTTTATATTATTCGACCTTTAGTTTTACCCTTCTTTGCTATACCGTCAACGTTCTTCTTTTTCTTAGCCTTTACTGATCCCCCGGCTTTCATACCTTTTATTTTAGAGATTTTTCTTTTTGTTAATCTACTGATGGTATCAGAATCTTTTCTATCCACAGCGCTTTTAAGTCTATCTTCTTCAGAAACACTTTTTCCACCGGGTGTACCTGCCATACCAGAAGATTTACCGCCCTCAACATCTTTACCAAGAATATTTTTCCCTGTGTCTGACGTTTGAGTGCGTATTCTACCAGAGCCTTTTAAATCATCTGGATCAATATTTTTAGCACTACCCAACTTCATGTCTTTTCTAGCACTTTTTCTAGCACTTTTAATATCATCTTTTGTTTGAGTTGTAAATTTTTTTCCGTCAAAAGAAAATGTTTTTTTGCCAGATTTTCTAGCATCTGCAAAGGCTTGTTTAAACGTCTTTGGTTTTACATTTCTTGTACTTTTATCCTTAAATCCCGAAAAAGATGCGTAGCTACTTGTTGCCATTTTACTTCCCCCAAAAAAATTGTTGTATTGTAAGTACAAAAGCGGCAACAGCCCCTCCTGCACCCGCTGCCCACATTAAGGTTCTCCAACCTCCCTTGGCTTCAGATAACATTTTGTCTATATTAGCTAAAGACTTTTTAATCTGTTCAATATCTGCTTTCATCTCATCCATATCATCTTGAATGTGTTTAATCTCGTTAGCTTGTACAGCTACTTCGCTTTTAATATCTTTTTCCATTAACACTTCCATCTCTTTCTGGCTTGTCGTAAACGACTATTTGGATCTTTAGCTGCTTTAGGAAACTGTTTCATCTGTCCAGCAGAACGAGCGCAGAAAGACTTACGTCTTTTAGCGTCCTTAGAACCTTTTTTGACTTTGCCTGTAACGGCTGTTTTTAACTTGGAACCGGGATTAGCCCTACGATAAGCAGCTACCCCTTTTTTAGTCATTCCAGCCCCTGATTTAGTCTTGCGAAAATTGCCAGACTTTACAGAAGTCTTGATACCCATTCCTTTAGATTTAGAAGGCATAATCTACATTAAGAAGTGCCACCGCCAACGTAGTAAAACGTAACGCTTGTAATTTCAGCGGTACTACTATTAGCTAAGTGGATACCATTTGTAAACAAAATTCCATTATCAGGAATATTTAGGTGTTCTGCAGCACTTACTCCAGGCGAAGCTATTGTATACCTAGTTGTAGCGCCTGCACTGGTTCCATCGCTAAAAGTTAGAGTAGCTCCAGCACTATTGCCATGAACATAGTACAAACCTTGTAATCTAGTTCTACCTGTTATAGCAGTAGCTTGAGCAGTTCCTGCAGGCAAGCTATAGGCTTTTACGTCACTAGCAAAGCTCATTATAAACTCCCCTTAAATAGTGTAAAAACCACCAGCAGATACAGGTTGCATATATTCAACAGTTGCTATAGCGTCACCTAGAAGGTCTACAGTAGCTGCTGAAACTGGGAAATATGTAGCAAACACCTGAGCGCCGCCTGTACCTACATTAATAGAGGCTGTACCCATAGCTGAACTTCTAACATTAGTTATAGAAGTAAGACTTGTACTTGCTAAGAAAGTAGCATCTCCTGTAGAAGTTCCAATAGTCATTGCAGCGCCAGCAGAAGCTCCACCCGCTTCAAAGATATTTAAAGATACATTAGTAACTTGTGCGCCCGGAGGTAAAGTTGCAACTGTTGTTGTTGCAGTAGCTCCTACAATATCCACTCTAGCGGATTGAGCCATTAATACAAAACCTGTATTTTGTACATCTGTGCCTACAGTTGTACCTGTAGTGTCTTTGGTTGGTCCTGCTTTTATAGGACCAGAAAAAGTAGTGATACCCATTTAATTCTCCTTGTGTATTAGCACGTACATTATATCATCTCTAATAAGTCTGCTAGGTCAGTTGATATAATTTTTAACCCTAGAAAACAACAGGGGGCCGAAGCCCCCTATCATTAAGAAGCTCCTGGAGAGCCAAACATTCCCAAAGGATCAGAAACGCCAAATGAATAACGCTCACGAGCCTTGTATCTAACATTGCCTGTATCAAAATCTCCATCCATTGATGTTGCCATCGGTGTACGGACAAAATGCTTTAAGCCGTTAGGTACGTCAGTTGTTAAGAACCACGCATTTGTGTCTGTTAAATAATGATTAACAGCATAACCTTCTGGAATAGTTCCATTGGTCTTGATAGCGTTAAGGTCATTATCAGCAGTAGCAACTCTTAACTCACTATCGAGGATACGAGTAGCCACAAACATCAATGCTGGTGGAATGATTAGCTTTTTAGGTTTAGCAGCTATTAACAAGCCACGCTCATCTGTCCAAGCAGCGATTTGAATAGTAGCATCTTCTAAAGATGTCTCATTTAAATCTGCGCCTGTAGAAGGACGATTGCTGTTAGTACCACCACTTACTAATGGGTGTGAGGTAGAAAATAATACCTGTCCATCACCATAAGTAGGATTACCTGTACCAGTAAAGCCTTTGTTAAGGATTGTTGCAGCCTTAACTTGTTTTGTATACGCCATAGCACGAGCCAAAGCCTTTGTATAACGAGCGCCAAGACTATCGTAAAGATTATCTTCAGATGCCTCTTCTGTTATTGCAAAGCCCATAGCAATTGTTTCATGGGTATAGCGAGATGTGAACGCTTCTTGTGCATTATCATAAGAAACAGCAGCACCTTCGGTTTTTACTGGGGCTTGCCCAAAACCGGATAGCTTTGTCTCTTCTTCAAATGAACGCTCAGAAGTTTCAGTTTCATAAATCTCCTTATGCTCTTCACCATATTTCTGGTATTCGAGTCCATACAAGGCGTTTAAACCCGGAAGGAGTTCTTTTAGTAGTTGCGATCTTGAAATTGCCATTTAAAACTCTCCTTAAATACCTAAATTATTCTCTGATGAGAGAACACTAAAATTAAACTTAACAATAAACTCAGGGAAGTTATCATTCTCTGTACCAGCAACAACCTCAACAATTCTCATTGCTAAAGTTTCTGTTACAGCGAGTGAACCACCATTACTACCGACAACAAGGTTTATACCTGAAAGTCCGGTAGAGGTGCTTTGAGCCTCATAGTTACCTAATGCTGCATTTTTACCAACAGCACCAGCAAAGCCAGAACCGTCTGTGCCACTATTAAATGTTCCTAGTGCAGCGCTACCTTGAATCTGATATAGCTGTCTTGGATCATCGTTGACTCTAACAAATATGTCTGTAAAGCCAGCAGTAGTAGCATTGGCTGGTAAATGTTGTGCAAATTGTTGAACGCCATTAGCATCAACATATCTAACACCAACACATACACCCATAACACCAGCAGTGGCGTTAGTAGATGTTCCCGTAAATTCAACCGCTACAGGTGTAGCTGTTGCGGCTACAGGTAGCCCAGCAGTAGTTAGTAATACCTCATCACCAAAAAATATTCCAGCCGAATTATTAGCCTTAACTGGAAACTCTCTCATGGCCCCACCATGATTGGGTGTTCCGCCAAGCATATTGATTGGACGTAACCCGAAAGGGGAAGCAGTAGCTGCCATTTATAAATCTCCTAATAAAAAATTATTTACCTTTACCAAAAGATACCGATGTTTTATGATCTCTAAACAAAGGCGCTCTTGGGTCATTTTCTTTCATAAAATTGTTATTAACTGAATCCATTTGGTTATTAGCCTGATTCTGATAATATTCGTTTCGTTGTTCTACAAGCTCTATTGGAGTTTTGCAGAGTAATAATCCACCTATTTCTACACAACCCGGATGCCTACTATTTGCGTCTGCTACGATTTGCATATGTGGTTGCTCTTCTGCTTTAACTGGCTCCCAACCTTCTCTTAGTTTCATAGAAACATTTCGAGGGTCGGCTTCGTTTAAAGTAGACGTGCGAATCCACCTATAATCATAACCAGGCAGTCTATCAGGTTCTGGCAATGTAGAAGGAGGCGCCCAACTTTTTGGACGTTCTTTTGCAGTTCTGTTTTCTAACTCACGAGCTAATCTGTTTTCAGCCATTTTGATTCTCCAATCTAATTAATTCTTTGGCGTATTGTTCCGGGGATAAACCCAACTTCTTTGCTAAATTTATTTGAGACGTACTCAATCGTACTTTCTTAGAAGACGTGGTTCTCGTTACCGGAGCTACAACTGCCGAAGGTTTTGTTTTTACAGTTTCTTTCGTAGATTCTGTATTATCATCGAGTTCAAAATTTTCTGGAAACCGTTTTCTCATGGTTTCGTCTATTCGTTTATAGTACTCATCCGTAGTGGCGTATCCTACGCCATTTTGCTTTACCAGTTTTTCATGCAAACCTAATGCTAGGCTAGTCATTTCTTCGTCTTGACCGAACCAATCATTTTTATTCTGCCAATCCATAGCCTTTGCGTCAGGCGGTAAAGCAGCAGGTTTACTATTACTTTCTTGTTTTACAGTATTTTCTTCAGTTTGTAAAGGGGTTTTATATTTTTTTACATTTTGTTTTCTATAAGTAGCTTCAGTAAGTTTTTGTTGGGCTTCAGCCGCTTTCTCACTGTCCCCATCATCAAAAGCCTCTTTATATTCTTTTTTAGCTGCAGATATTTCAAGATCAGCCGCATTACCTGCGGTATTTAAGAATTGCTCTTTAAGTTTGTTATTTTCTTGAAGTAGCTTTTTAGCAGCTTGAATAGCTTCTTGATTTTCACGTTGGACACGCTCTTTCTCACGTCTCTCATCATGCCAAACTTTTTTAAGTTGGTATATTTTATCTTTTACTTTAGCGTCATACTCATCAAGTTCTTCTGAATCTAACTTATTAACTAATTCTTTTGGTAAGTTTTTTCTATTTTGATCTTCTTCAGGAGTATCATCTGCTATTTCTATCTCAACATCAGATACTTCAGCTTTTACTTCCTCTTTTACTTCTTCATTTGGTGTGTTTTGCTCTTCAGCCATATTATTCTCCTATGCTCGTGAAATCCCTCGTGGGTCTTCTACAACCGCCTCTACGCTATCATCATTTATAAGGCGAAACTCTTTACCATGTATTTTTACTCTTGTGCCTGAATTGGGTCTAGCTAAAATAAAATCTCCCTCTTTACACCAAGGACCGCTAGGAAACCTAGTTTTGTCTGTATAACAATCAGGGCCAAGTTTTAAAACAAAAAACACAGTGCTTAAAACTTCTTCAAAGTGTTTTGTTGTATCAGCTTTAATTAAACCACTTTCATACTTGTCTTCTATATTAGGTACCGTACATAAAATATGATACCCAGAAGGCTCTGGTAATTGTGTAGCTTTATTAGTATTTGGTTTTTCCAAATCAGGAAATAACTCTAATTGCTCAGTAGGCATGTTAGTCGTCATTATCGTAGTCTTCCTCCGTAGTTCGTCTAAGGTCTTCAACGTGTGCCTTTGCAGCATTTAGACCTTTTATAACACCGCAAAGTTTTTGATACTCGTCATAAGTTTTAGCTGACCCATTAGCTATGGCCCCACTAACACTTTCTATCTCTTCGTCTATTTTTTCAAACAACACCTTAAAAACAGTCGTCATTCTTTAGGCTCCTGTGTTGGTGGTGTTGGGGGTGTTTGTTCCTGTGGAGAAGTTGGTTCTTCAGATTGGCTCATAGCACTTTGTAATAAAGTTTGTGCAATAGCGTCATCTGATTTATTCTCCATCTTTTGCTCCTCTACTAATGCTTTTATAGCATCACTAGATTGTTTCTGCTCTAACTTTGCGTCATCTGTAGCTGCTTTAGCTAAAGTATTCATTTGAGCCTGTCGTTCTTGCGAAGCAATCCTTTCCTGTTCAACAGCAATCTGTGCTTGTTTAACAGTTAAATCTGCTTGATCTTTCTGTGCTTTTCGTTGGGCATCTTGCGCTTTGATCTGTAATTCTTGTTGTTGCATTTGAATAATTGGATCTTGCGCTTTTTGCTGTGCTTTTTGCTGTGCTTGTTGTGCCATATTGTTTTGTGACAATTGAGTAGAAGCCTGTGCTATTAAACGAGAAACTTCTAGTTCCATATCTTCCGGCAGCTCTGCATCTGGTTTTGGAAGTGGAGCGCCAACTCTCTTTTCTATATCTAGTCTGTACTTAAATCCTAAATGTTCGGCCACATGCGCCTGTAAAGCTGTTGCTATGAGTTTAGCTTTTGGATTCTGAGCAAGGAGTTGTCCTACGACTGGGTCATTTAAAAAGTTCATGTGCGCTAATATATGTGCGTCATGATCTTGATACATAAATGCTTTCATAGGTTTTACTTTTAAAGCATCCATGTTCTCTGTCAAAGGATCTTTTGGTTTTGCATCTTCTTCAAGAGGGACAAGTTTAGCTGCATCTTTTATACCCAACACATCTAACATCTGCCTATGAAGCTGTGGCATGTTATATATCTGTGGTGCGCCTTGAGCCATCTGCATAACCGCTTGATACTGTACAACCTTTTGCGCCATAGTAGAAGCATTAGGATCAGATATAGGTAAAACCTCAACCAAATCATAATCAGATTGTTTAATATTGGGAGTACCACTTTCAGGTTTATAAGAATATTTGTCCGGTGTGTAGTCCCTAATAATGTCTTTTAGTAATTTAAACTCTTGACGCATAGAGTAATGCACTCTAGCCTGCACAGCAGACATAACTTTTAAAGCTCTTTCTAATATAGCTAAAGTTGTACCTACTGGACTTTGCGCTGACATATCAGATATTTTTAAATCTGCTGCACTCGCAAATCTTCTACCTTCATCAACTATAGTACCCAGTAATGTATATAAGACTTGACTAGGTTCTTTGTACGGCAACGTCATTATATTGTCTTTTATACTTCCACTTGCTACATCTACATCTCTAAACTCAGCAGGACTTATTGGTGTATCGTCACCTTTTACTCTAAGTCCTTTAGTCTTAAACCCACCGGGTAAATTAGATAGGGTTCCTGCATCTACAAGTTGTCTTATAAGAGATGTACCAGATTTAGCAAATGCACCTACCAAATGAATTAAACCAAAACAATAAAACCCAAATCCTGGCACATAGCCATAATGTACAAAGTGATTACGTTTTTTCTTTAGGTCATCATCAGGTTGATAATTTCTTCTTATAGAAAGAATTTCGCCCGTAGCTTTTTCAATAGTAACCACATATGGCAAAGCAATTCCTGTTTCTTTTCCATCCTTATCTTTATTCTCATAATCAGGTAAATCTAAATCTACGTGCATCTCTAATATCTTGTACCGATCATCATATGACGCAGAAAATCCCATCTTCTCGGCTATTTTCTTCTCTACATCATCTAACTCATCACTAGGCTCTCCTAACTCTACATCTCTGTAAAACCCAGATACTTGTAACTTCTTTAACTCGTTAGGTGTTTTACGCATAACATGTGTTACACGCTCAGATGTTTCTAAATCTGACGCACCATATGGTACGACAATATCTTCTGCGGGTATAAATATAGATACTTGCCTCTCAAGGCTTGGATCATAATAAACTTTTTTAAACGCATTGCCGGATAAACCAAGACCCCATAACATTCTTTCATGCTCTGGACGATACTCAACCATCTTCTCAGTTAGTTGATAGTTCATATCTGCTCTTACACGAGAGGCTGCTTCTTTTTTCTCTCTGCTACTTTCGCCTATAATCTGAGTTTTTACTGGTCCTTGTGCAGGAAAAGTCTCCATGATTGTTTCAGACTGAAACTTAACAAGCGCTTCAGTCAACAAAGGGTGATGTACACCACAAGCACCGGGCCACGGCTCTGATCTTTCATCTAACTTTAAACCTAAAAGATCTAGCCCATCTACATAAGTCTGCATCCAATCTTTGCGACTAGCTATATCAGATTCAAAGTCACTTAATAAATCTTCAGATATAGTAACTAATTCATCCTCACTTATAAACTCTGCTAAGTTGGCTTCAAAGTCTTCATCTGTTTCTTTACCCGGCTCTATCTCTATCTCCAAACCACCCATTTCTATAGAAACTTTTTCAGGGTCTTCTATTTCTATCTCTATGCTAGGCTCCATATCTTCTTGGCCTACCATCTGAGCTAGTCCTTTCGGTGTAGGGGTTAGCCCTTTATCTATTCCATTAACTGCCATGATTTATCCTTTGTATTTAATAGTAAGGCTCTCTTCGCATCCTTTGAGGCATATATTCATCGTCTTCATCAAGAAGAGTTCTAATAAACCCGCCTTTTCTAAACCTCATCAACGCTAAAGATGTTGAGTCTACATAATCATCATGTTCCCCAGCAGGAAAACTTGCTACTTCATCAACAACTTCTTCTGCCCAATTAGTATTTGGTATCCATACTCTGCCTGAAGCAAACATATCTGACACCGCATTTAATCTTGATATTTTATCGTTACCTTTACTGGGAGTAAACTCCTGAACTGGAACCCCCATTGCCCTCATCTCGTATATTAACGGAGCGCCAGATGCTTTTTTCTCTATAATTATAGAATCAGGCTCCCAATCATCGTATTCTTCTAATGCTACCTTTTTTAACTCAGGAAACTCCATTCTTTTACGAAAAGCGTTCAATAATATTATATTAGCTTGTTTTAACCCTGTGTCATCTTCTTGATAAAACACTCCCCATGTCGTACATGCCGAATAATCCGCACGTTGAGTCTTTTCAAACGCTGTATCCCATGACTGTAGTATAAAATCACAAGAAGGTGGGTCTTCTTTCTCCCAAATCTGCCACCATTCACGTTTTACTATAGCTGAGTTCTCTGAAGTGGGGTTTTGTTGATACTGAGCCATCCATTTAGAGTTAGGTAGCTCTTCTTTTAACGCATCTAGCTCAATTAAAGGCCAAAACTGAGGCCAAAGAGGCTTACCACTAGGTAAAATAGCCGGAAATTCTATTAATTCCCACTCTTCTCCCCCTCTTTGTACTGAAGCCCGCATTACTTGACCTGTTAAATCACGTTTTGACCACCTAGTCATCACAATTATAATCGCACCACCCGGTTGCAAACGCTGTCTTGGCCCAGATGTGTACCATTCATACGTTTTATCGTATATTTCAGGGTTTACTTCTGCTTGGGCGGCTTCTTGCTCTGAGTGAGGGTCATCAATAATGAGGATATCCGCACCTTTACCCGTAACAGCACCTCCAACACCGATAGCAAAGTAGTCTCCGCCTTGGTTAGTGGCCCAACGCCCAGCCGCTTTTGAGTCAGCCTGGAGTCCAACTCCTGAAAATATGTTTTTATACGCTTCAGAATCAACAAGATTTCTTACCTTTCTACCAAACCCCACCGCAAGTTCTGCTGTGTGGGATGTTTGGATTACTTTCTTATTAGGGTACTTACCCAAAAACCACGCTGGCAACAAATAAGAAGCAAACTCACTCTTAGTATGTCGTGGTGGCATATTAACAATTAATCTTTTACACTGTCCATGTGCAACTCTTTCAAAAGCCTTTGCCATCTTTTGATGGTGCGCCCCATTTATAAACGAAGGCCATACCTGATTAACAAAAGTCATAAAAGATAACTGCGCTTTTCGAGAGTGTTCTCTCTCAGCTAGTTCTTCTAAACTATCGGCAATCTCCGCTTTTACTTCTGGCGGTAGACTACTAAGCAGGTGTGGATATTTCTTTATCAGATCCAGAGGTGTCGGCTGCATCGCTTTGCTCTTCTAATTCACTTTGCTCTTCTAGTTCACTATGTTCTTCTAACTCTTTATCTAAGTCAATCTCTAAAGGACTTATCGGTTCTTCATCTTTAACCTCAACAGTCTCTACATCACCTATATATTTACCTAGTATTGTATTAAGTCTATTCTCAATATCTTCAGTTGGTTTCTGGCGTATCGTGACATCGTACTGCTCTGAGAATAAATTTACACCTCTACGCTTTCCTAAAAGTTCTAGCGCTTTTAGTCTTTTACCTGCATCTTCGTTTTCTGTCTCTTCTAAAAGTCTGTTGGTCACAAAGTTAGCCAGACGATTATTTGCATTTAAAAACTCATGGTCATACTGATTTAACAACGCCTCTAACTTTAACACCACTGCAGGGGGAGTCTTTGCAATTGCAATGGGTTTTTCCTTCGCAAATAATTCGTGTGCTTGAACCGATGTCTTTTCATCCATATCAGGTACTTCAGCACCGGAGTCTATTAACTTTTTTACAGTGTTAAAAGCAGTCTTTGCTCTTTCTCTAAACTCTTTAACTTCTTCGGGGGTTACATTGAACGGGAGGGGTATGCCTACTTCTGGCGTTATTGTTAATGGCATTAGAGGAAACGGGACTCCTTTTTTCGTTAGGGGGGCATCTCAGCCTTTGAACCTACCATGAGGCTTATATAAAGTCAATAGGGGGTGGGGGTAGAGTGTCCAAAAAGTCCAAAAAGTCTAATTTGTACAATTTAGACATTTGAGTAAAGTCCAAAAAGTCCAATCCCCCTATATAAGGGGGATTTTTGGGACTATGGTTTTTGTGATTTTGAGCGTTTTTAAAAATTTAAAATCCAATGAGCAAAACACACAGTATAGGCACGTAGGTACCATCTACACCACACAGGGGGGTGGGGGGTTTCAATTGTCAACCTCTCGGAGTACTCCGAGAGTAAATAAACAGCCAAAAAACTAGACTATATCATAGCCCTATGCGACTATTAATACATGGCAACACGTTGTTGTCATATAACTTAACACTTAATAAAAAGGAATATGTTATGTCTATTAAACAAAACAAAGTAGCTACATCCGTAGCTAAAGCATTACCCAATACTAATTGGGATAAGATGGATCAAGATGCACAAATTGATCAGGCTGTTTTATCTTTTAAGGCCATTGAGGACGTAAAAGTTGCAGTGGCTAATTTTAAGAAAGTACAACCATCTAAAAGGTTGAACAGTCTAGTGAAATATTTGCGTAAGCAAAAGATTAAGTTAAACCCTGTTCAATGGAAAATGGAAGATACTGGAGAACGTAAAAAGAATAATGATAAGAAAACCAGAAGAGCGGGTATCTTACCATTGGATCATCAACAAGTGACAATGAATGGTTCGACATTCTCGCAAAAATTAGCATTGCGTTTGAATGAGTTTTATTCTATCAATACTGTTGAAACTTATATGTCTAAGTTTAGAAAGGCTGTTAATGTTGGAGGTGCGGTTACACTAGGAAAGGCCAAGAAAAAAGCACCAGCCAAAAAGGTCGAGTTTGAAACTTCTGGATCTGAGGAGGTATCGCATTTAAACCTATCGATTCCTAGCAATATGAAAGGTGGTATTAAAGCGATGTGTTCAAGTGTTAACAATCAACTTAACGATTGTAAACGTAATATCCCTGAAAATGGGAATCACAATTGTTTTTTAGATCTTATTATAATGTTGCAAGACGCTATAATTGATAAGGTCCCTGTTGAATAATTTTCTTAACCTTAACCTCTCGGAGTACTCCGAGAGGTTTTTTATTCTTTAACATTAGCCCGCTTATGCGGGCTTTTTTTTGGGCGGAACTGGTGTCAAAAGAAGGCGGAGGTCGGCAGGAAGTCGGCGAGCTGGCGGAAACGCCAGAACTGGTGTCAAGTGGGCAAGCTGGCGAGAGGGCGACCATCTTCCTCTCGGAGTACTCCGAGAGTTTTACAATGGGTATGTGAAAACTGGTTTCAAAAGACCCTCTCGGAGTACTCCGAGAGGTTGACACTGTATAATGTTCCACAATGTTCCAAGATTTCTACTTTAAGAGTACAATATAAAGCATTGATTTAATTGAGAAAGTGCTTGTAATGTTCCACAATGTTCCAGCATGAGGAACATTATATAAGGCATTGATCTAAAAGGATATTCTTGTTCAATTACTGTAAAAAACAGGGGTATCTTTTACAATAAAAAAATATATATACCGCCAGAAAAAATAAATATACATAAAGAGAAATAAAAAGAGAGAGTCAAGAGAGGATCTCGGCAGGCGTTTATAATCTGTGGAACATTGGAACAAACCGACACTATCCCACACAACACGTTGATCTAATTAAAATTTCTCGTGTACTTTTACATGGAACATTACAGAACATTGTGGAACATTACACCCTTGACCCCCCCTTGACAATCTAATGTAGTTATGATATAATGGTATTTGTAGTACAGTTGGAAAGCACCTCTCGGAGTAACTCCGAGAGTGTAGCCACGATCCTTAACAATTTGGAAAACGCCAACCTCTCGGAGTACTCCGAGAGTTGGTACAGAGTAGGGGCAACGTATCACGCTCATACAGGCACGAGATCTTTAGCATACTTAGAACTTCAGTAACGTAGAAGATCGGTAGCAGTACCATTTCAATTCTGTCGTGGAGTTGATCTAGTTACCGATTGGAGTATGGCAGTTTAGGACTTCCTCCCTTTGTTCGTTGTACGTTGTGAGTACCTCTGTGATTACTTTTACTAACGCACGATTTGTTTTGTCGAGTGTGTCGTGTTGGCACGTTAGTTTTCTTAATCCTTTTTTGTTCCTAACCTCACTACAATGAACTGCCGTGAAATAGCAGAGGAACTTCGTCATTTTGAAAACAGGGTGGCGATATGCGTTTGGTTTGCTCTCGGAGTACTCCGAGAGTCGAGCGTATATCAGCACCCTGTTGGTGTTGTTGTAAATTTTTATTTTAATTTAAAGGAGAGTGAAATGACAATTAAGTCAATCAAGTCAAATCAAAACAGTAAGTATTCGTTAACCCCTGAAGAAAAAAACAGGGCTATGCGTAAGTTCTATGACAAGCAGTGGGCAGACGCAAACAGGAATGTTCCACAAGAACGTAACTACACACATCTAAATTTGGGGGTTCAATAATGAGTAGCCTACGAGATATCCTTGCACCAGATCAAGTAACAAAGTTGTACGAGTTAAAAACCACATTAAAAAAGTACGTACCTGAACCCACGATAAAACGCAACACATATCGTGGCAGTGGTGACAACAAGTTGCTACAATCTTCAGTCACATTCGTGGAGTTACTGGAGGGAGAAAAAAAGGGGGAGGTAATTAGATTATGATTAATTATTTTTCGGAGTGGGTTGTTTGGGGCATGGTCTTTGTGACCATGCTTTTTGTTGTTATGTATGTTGCATTGGGAGGTGTGTAATGGTAGTTGGTAAACACGATCAACCATTGTGTGTATTGTGTTATGACCCTATCCCAAAAGGTCGTGCAGATATGAACCATGTCACGTGCATACCTTGTCAAGAGATTGAAGATAGGAAAAATCCACAAGTGCATACAGTAACGATTGGTTTTAACAAGGGAGCGTATCAGTACGTACACAACCCAGATGATTTAAGAACTGTCCATAAAAAATGAGGAGGTACGTAAAATGGAAACATTTCAAGATATTCCAATTGGTACAGTATTTTATCTACACCATAAAGATGGTATGAAAGGGGTAAAACGATCTACAAGGACAGCAGAATTTATCTACCCTAGTAATCGTCTTTTTTATGTTGGACAAAAAGAAAGAGTATTGAAGCAAAGAAAGGAGGTGTGAGTGATGAATGGTAAAACTAAAAGCGTAATTTTACTTGATGAGGTAGCTTGGGGGAATGATGACCCACGCATCGGTGCAGAAGATGATGAGGACTCTATGTTGGGTTTAGATTCAGTGCAGAACTCTAATTTTAAGTTTGTTATATGTGATATTGACGGCACTATTTCTGATTGTGAACATAGACGGCATTATCTTGAGGGTAAGAAAAAAGACTTTAAATCTTTTTTTGCCGAGCAGGAAGAGGATAAAGTTATTGAAACCACAAGAACCATTTTAGATTTATTTCATGATAGTGGTTACAACATTATCTATTGTTCCGCTAGAAGTGAGGAGCATAGATTAGGAACTGAGTGTTGGCTAACAAGTAATAATCTACATCATACTGAGGGTTGTATAGGTGCAGAGAATAATTTGTTCATGCGTGAGTTTGGCGATTATAGACCAGACCATATAATCAAAGAAGAAATTTTGTGGCGAAAGATAAAGCCATACATAGAGAAACGAATAAATTATTCTTGGAAAGAAAATACAAAGATCGTGCAGATGGGTTGGAAAAAACGTATATCCCTAGTGCTAGACGATCGAGATGAAGTTGTCGATATGTGGCGTAGGAATGGATTAGTATGCCATCAAGTAGCTAAAGGAAACTTTTAGAAAGGGAGGTGTGAGTAGTTGACAATGTAAAGGTATACATATATCATATGTATATAACAAGTTGTTTCTCTCTCGGAGTACTCCGAGAGTAATCTTAATTAAAGGGAGAGTAATTATGTCTAAACAAGACTACGCAGGGGATTTGGGAGATATGTCAGTAAATGATTTTGCTGATGCTATCGCAACTTATGGTAATGAAATAACTATCAATGGTATTGGAGAACCAGGAATTGGTAAGACTGCATCAATGGGCAGACTTAAAAAGGTGTTTGGTACTGATGATTACCACTATCACATCTTTGACATGGGACGTATGGACGTTGGCGATCTTGCATTACCAACTGTGACAAAGATCGAGGGTGTCACAGTAAGTAAGTTTGTACCCAATGCTGATTTTGGTTCACAGTTTAAAGGTAAGAAAGTTTGTATTATGTTTGATGAGATATACAAAGCACCTAAAACTGTACTAAACGCAGTCGCATCATTTCTTCAAGATCGTAGGCTCAATGATTGGGTAGCACCAGAGGGTAGTATAGTATTTTGTGCATCTAACCTTGAAACTGATGGGTGTGGAGATAAACCGCAACCTTTTATCAAAAGACGTACTGTCAGAGTGGGAGTAGAAAAGCCACGTGCAGGACTCAACCCACTCAATAATGAGATCGAACCTGACAGTTGGGGTTCATGGGCAATAGACAATGGCATTGATCCACTCATTATTTATTTCGTCAAAGAAAACCCAAACTGCCTAGACTCATATACAAAGGGGCATGACAACAAAATGATATTCAACCCTGCCAGAGAACCAAGTGTGGAAGCGTTTGTGTGTCCATACACATTAGAGATGGCGAGTAAGATCATCAAGAAAAGTGACAAGGTTTCTGAGCGTGTGTTGAGAGGTATGCTCAAGGGTGCTATTGGTACGTATGCTTCACAGACTTTGTTGGCATTGAAGAAGTTTGCTGACAAGATGCCTAGTTGGAATAAGATTGTTACCGACCCTGCAAACGCACCTTTACCTAAACAAGAAGATGTTGCGGTTAAGTTTATGGTAGTTACAAAAGCGTTGACGTTACTTGATGAAAATATCCTTGACAGTTTGGTCACATATTTCAAAAGGTATGACCCTGAGTATGAGGGTGTGTTTTATAGATCAGTTATGACTAGTAAAGAAAAACAAGCGATCGCTATTGATTGTGATGCGTTTACTAAACGTGCAACAGAAATGAAGTGGTTGTTTACTTAATTGTAGTTGTTGTTTCCCTCTCGGAGTACTCCGAGAGTAATTTTTTATTAATTAAGGAGAGTGAAATGGAATTATCTACAAGTAAAGTCGCTGAGTCAGTTACCAACTTATACAGACGTTGTGTAATTGTGAGGTTTGGTATATCCAAGTGGGACGGCAAGAAGTCTTGTGACGAGGAGAAAACAAAGATTGCTGACACACGTGGGTTGTTGATGAAAGTCAATCTGTTTCAAAATGACGAGAGATTTAAAGCAATCACAAGAGTTGATAGTGATGCACGATCATTCGTAAACAAACACACCAACGTGTGGTCACATGGAGAGAAGTTGCTATCCATGAAACGATTTGATTTCTTTGTGTCAAAGATGAATCAGTTTGAGGACTTGTATACCAATGCTTGGAGTAAGTTTCTTGAAGAAGATAACTATGAGAAGTCTGTTTTATCTTCCATAGATTACTGGAAACAACATTCAAGAGATGGTTGGAAAGATACAATCACACAAGCAGACTACCCACACCCAGATGAGTTGAGGTACAGGTTTGATTTTCGTCATGATTATCTACAAGTGCCTGATGGCGATTTCAAAGTACAAGTTGCCAATGATGTGTTGGTAGATATACAAGCGAAACAAACTAGGTTGTTAGAGAATCAGTTGTTTGAGTCTATGACAAAACTTTGTGACGATATCAAAGATGGTTTGGTAAAAGCAAGTGAAAGACTTGCAGACTTGCCAGTACCTAAAGTTACAAAGACCGACACTATCTATCATCAGTCATTCAAAGACACAATCGTCACTAACATCACAGACTTGTGTTCAGTAGCACATGACCTAAATCTTACAGATGACCCACGCATTACTGACTTAATCAATGAAACACAAAAAGCGGTGTCTAATTGTGATGCGAAACAGTTACGTGAAAGTGACTCTGTAAGACATACTGTCAAGCGAAATATTGATGATGTTCTTAGTAAGTTTAATCTTTAAGGAGAGTAGAGATGGCAAGACTAGACACAACCAAACGCATTGTCAGGCAAAAAGTAAGTCTGACAAGTGACAAACGCACAGTTATGTTTTCCCCATTGGTTCTAAGTTGTCCTATGTTTGTTACTGATGATGCAAGTCTTTGTAGAACTGCGTGTACAGATGGGTACAACATTTGGTTCTATGATGATTTCGTCAAGGGTCTTACTGATGGGCAACTTAGGTATCTCATTATGCACGAGATTATGCACATTGTGGCTATGCACCTAATCGTGTGGCAACCACTACGTAAGAAAGATCCCATGTGTGCAAATATGTCTACCGATCATTTTAACAATCTCACTATTAAGTATGACATTGATCCAAGTGAGAAATTTCTTGAGCCTATCGAGGGTGCGTTGTGTGACGACAAGTACAGGGTCAATGGTGTCATTCAAGATACCAAGACAATCTTTGATGATCTATACAAACAAGGTAAGGGAAAGGGTAAAGGTAATGGAGAAACCTCTAGTAGTGATTCTCAAGAAGAGGGACAACAATCAAGCGGTGGCAATAATGGGCAAACACTTGATGACCACTTGTGGGATAAAGCAGAAGAAATGTCTAAAGACGAGGACAAAGCAAAAGAAATAAGAGAAACAATCGACACAGCGTTACGTCAAGGTAAGATGTTGGCTCAGAAAATGAGTGGTAACGTACCAAGAGGTGTTGAGAAGATTCTTGAGCCAAAGATTGATTGGAAAGAAATGATGCGACTCTTTCTAATTAGCAACAATTCTGACAGAGAAGTATCTTCATGGCGTAGACCAAATCGTAGGTGGATACATCAAGACATTTACTTGCCGTCACTTGTTGGCGAATCAGCAGGTAAATTGCTTATTGGTATTGACACATCAGGTTCTATTGGACAACACGAAATATCAGCGTTCTTGGGAGAAGTGACTAAGATATGCAAAGATATTAGCCCAGAAAAAGTTGAACTTGTGTATTGGGATACAAGCATCAAACAACCTGAGTCATACGAACAACATGAGTTAGATAGTATTATCTCATCAACTAAACCTAGAGGTGGTGGAGGTACTGACCCAAGATGCGTACCAGAGTACATCAAGGACAAAAACATCAACCCACAATGCGTTGTTATGTTTACAGATGGATATGTTGGTAATTGGGGTAAATGGGATTGCCCTGTGTTTTGGGGTATTACAAGTAGTGAGATGGTTGCAGATGTCGGTACGAGTGTTCATGTTGATATTGACTAAAGGAGAGTGAAGATATGAAAGAAGAAGATTTAGTTGAGAAAGTCAGGGAGTTAGAGATGGCATTGTGCCAGGCGAATGGTAAGTTGTTTGCCATACAAGATGCTTGTGAACGAGAAATAATTAATTCTGAAGAAGCTATGGAAGATGTTACCGATGGCTCAGAAGCTATATACGAGGGTAGGGTAGAGTTTGCCAAGCAGATAGCAGATTACTTAGAGGAAGAGGAGTGAAGATGAGTAAAGTACAACAACACATTGAGGAATGTTTGGATAACCCAAAAGCAGTTGATACGTTTGGTAGTCGTTCTAAAGAGAACAAATACAAATTGGTTCGCATTACAGGGACTGTTCATTTGAATACAGAGGACTTTGGTTTAGTTACTGTTCCACTAGACACCATCATCAAGGTTAAAGAATTAGATGAATTAGATGGTTGGTTTCGTAGAGATGGTTATGATGATGCCCGACTGTTCTTTGAGAAAGTCATGCCCAATTATATAGAGGAGCATTATTGTGATTACACAGTTGAAGTTCCTGATAATGGTTGGGGTAGTTTTTGTGATATTGCACCAAAGATGACTCCATGTGATGAGAATGGAGATGAGTATTATTATGATGAAGATGAGGACGAGTACTTTGACTTTGATTTAAACAAACCAACACTAAAGGAGAGTGAAGATGCCAAAGATTTATAAGTACACAGCCTACTGTGACTCTTCTGTAAAGGTGGAGTACGGCACAAAAGAAAAAGTAGAAGATTGGAAAGCCGAGCAAGAAGAATGGGAGGAGCAAGGGTTAGGTTGTGGCGAGGACACAATCGAAGTTATTGATGAAGTTCCTCAGTCTAAAATCGAAAGCGTTTTGTATGGTCTTAAACTTGGAGAGGAGAGTGAAGATGAGTAAAGGAAACTGTTTTATTTTATTGCTATGTGTAGGTGTGTCTACATTTTTATTGACGAGTCAGTTTGTCCATTGGGTAAAGCCATTGGACTACTACTTACCAGAGGGTGTAGATGCCATGACGTATTTTAACTATCAAGATGTGGTTCAACTTATGTTAGTTGGAGGGTTTGTATTTTTCACATTGAGTTTAATTT
>Ga0208919_1000496_pt1 | contig 26373 bp, 15 predicted proteins | sample 4_EtaG_FD_184076 | JGI IMG/M metagenome (GOLD analysis project Ga0208919, IMG submission 184076) | Marine viral communities from the Subarctic Pacific Ocean - 4_ETSP_OMZ_AT15127 metaG (SPAdes) (version 3) | ecosystem: Environmental > Aquatic > Marine > Oceanic | place: Pacific Ocean | collected...
CCTAAATCCTTCCCAAACTTGCCCAGATGTATATCTTTCATCTGAAGAAAGTCTCATCTTACTCATGTCTTGACCGTTTGGAGCAGTCTCTCCAACATCTATGTTGAAGTAGTTACCCTTTTGTAAAAGAGTCCAATCTAACCACTCTACTAAGTTGTCTTGTATTTCGTTATTTAAGTTTGCGCTAAAAACGCTACTTATACCTTTTAGAGTAAAAGGATCATACAGTCCGCTATGCCTAATCATCTCTCGATCCTTTTTCTAAAACTTTAGAGCTTTGCTGAATATGTCTGCTACTTCCTTTTCCCTACCGCTAAATGCTCTAGTTATAAAGTTGTTGCCTTCTTCTCCAGCAAACTGGGGAGGAACTCTCCAAGCTCCACCCGGCCTCATTGTTCCGCCGCCAGCTCTACCGCCTTTGCCCGGCGTATACTGATATCCAACAACTATTGTTTTGTTTCCAGAAAGTAGTAAATGCCTCAGCCAATGCCCCTCGGGATAAGCTGTATTAATACCTTCTTGTAAATTAAGTAAATTTTTGAAGCTGGCTGGTTGGAAATTCAACCATAGGCCACCGTTCTTCAAATATTTGTTATAGTATCTAATTTCAACCGTGGTAGCCTTAGCTACAGCAAGTCCAATCGCATATACTGCATTAACCCCATCAGCCCCAGACAATCCAAACTGCGAAGATAAAGTTCCGGGCCCGTCTTGCATTATGGACTTCATTTCAGGCTGAGACTGAATCCAGCCGTATATCTTCCCAGATGTTTCCCTAACTATTGTCTGTTTAGCAACTCTTAAACGCTGATTAACATCTTCTGAAACAGCGGCTTTTATTTTGTCGTCAATTGCAGGAATTGTATCTAAAAGCTTTAAGCTTATCTTCATACTAAACCCTTTCCCAAAAACATGCAAAGTATCTATCTTGCTTCAAACCCATAGGGTAGTGCTCTCCAGATCTTTGGAACCTTATTTCTCCATAGTCCTTTATGTCTTTGTGAATAATCAACTGCTTAGCTCTAAGTATTTTAGGGAGATCTGTCATGTACGCAATCGTTTGAACAGCGCCTTCAGGGATTACAATGTCCCCTCCAACCTTTATCCAACTGCGACTATCCCAATATACCTTGAGTTTTATGTCCTCCGTCTTTTCGACCTCTTTGTAAACTTTGTTAGATCTAACATATCCGGGATTACCACCGCCTCTTCTATGTGCGCTGATAGACCTCACCTCTGGAAAGTTATCATCAAAGCTCCCATCGTCTGTGATTTCCTCAATAGTCTCTATATATACCAATTGACAAGTAACGCCAAAGATATTAAAGGTTGAGTCTATCACTTCAAAGTACTTATCAAAAACACTTTGTGGGACATTAATAGCCATTGTTTAGTTACTCCTAGCTGTTGTCGCCGTTGTAATATCTAGGATCATCGAATCTGTTGGTATATTTTGTTTCCAAGGCGGCTGCGTTGAACGCTGTGTTAACACCGTCTACTGCACCCTTGGCAACTACTGGTGTAACACCAGATCCAACCCCGAGATCGCTAACGTCGCCTATTCTCAAGACATACTTAGAGCCAACATGCTGAGCAGCGGTGCTACCCTTTGGGGCTCCAACTAGGCATGTACCGTTTCTCTCTTGAGTATCGCTTGAATGAGCGTTTGTTGCTACATCTGCCATTTTTACTCTCCGGTTAAAAAATTACTATAAACTGTTTATTCCGTTGTCTTCTCTCCACTGGCTCACGTTTATATCCTTAAGCCAAGGAAACTTACTTTCCATCTCTTTTCTTGCGGCTAAAACAACCGCGTGTTTTCTTGATATGCAACCAAGATCCCAGTCATGCGTTTCTATCACATGTTTCATTTGGTCTCTTTTAACAAGTCTTAGCAACCAGTCTCCGTCCCAGATGGCTACATAAGCTAAAGTTATTGCGTATTGTTCTTCAGGAGTCATACTATACCTTTCTTAAGATTTTCTATTTCCCCAGCTATTGGAAGGAACAGTCGTCTTGTCTAAGTTTTCTCCAGTACTACTGTGCCACTTAACGCCGTCAGAGTAAATTATTGCAGTCGAGTTAGAGTCTATTCTGACCATAAACATGGCTCCTGCATTTTCACTTGCGCTTGGTAGCAAAGGCATAACACTGCTGTCGCTCAGTCCGCCAGCGTTGAAAATTGGAATTCTAAGGAATCCGTTCTTGTTAACGACTGAGTTGTTTGCATCTTCTGTAATGTCATGAGTCGTCGTAGCTCCGTAGTCTTGAATTTTTGTCAGCACATTGCTATTGTAATTCGTCACAGTGCTCGCGATTGTTGTTCTAAACAGAGGATTTGACTGCGCCGTTGTTCCAGCGATATGGAAAGGAGTTGTGGTAGCATTGTTTGGAATCACATGAAGCGAAGCGCTTGGGTCTCTAGTTATAGCCCCAACTGAAACTCTTCTTACAGTACTGGTAGCGTCACCACCAATTACATTTGAGTAGTTGAATCTATCATTATATCCAGCCCTTAGAACACCAGAAGATGTACTACCGTTAATAATATCCTCAACACCGCCAAAGTATCCAACACTAACATTGCGCGACCCATGACCAAACTGTCCAGCGGCAGAGCCAATAAATAAGTTGTCTGTTTCAGTTGTTCTATGGGAAGTAGAAGTGTTGAAATAGCCTCGTTTCCTTCCTGCCCAATATCCAATTGCTGTGGTTCGAGTCTGCGTATTAGTTGTGCTTGGACTACTGGTTTGACCCGCATTGTAACCAATGAAAATAGATTGAGTCATTCCAGAGGCTTTGTGTGCAGCGTTTTCACCTATTGCAATCACTGAATTTGCCGCATATGCTTCATAGCCAGCATCACGACCAATCGCTATCAAGCCAGAAGAACTTATACTTCCGTATCCAGCGTTTTCACCAACTAGTACGTTTCCAGATGTCATGTATGACAACTTGCCAGCGTTAACACCAACAGCGATTGTTTCAAACACACCGCTAGAATTATGAGCTGCATAGCTACCAATAATTACTGAGTTGCGACTTCCACTAGCCCAAGAGTAAGCATGGTAACCAGCTACAAACATGTCTTGACTACTTCGTGATCCTTCACCAGCTTTATAGCCAAAGTATTGTGAGTCTTCTATAGCCCTCGATCTTGCGCCAGCCTCTCTACCCATGAAGACTATCTGATTAGAGTTGACAGCATCGAAGGCAGCAGCGTTGCCCATTATATCGCCATTATTAATTCCTGAACTTCGATATCCAGCATTGGGGCCTATCATATTTGCGTTATTATTTCCACTGGATGAGAATCCTGCGCCAACGCCAAGAAACGTTGATGAATCTAACCCACTAGACGCAAAGCCTGCAGAGTTTCCAAGGAATATAGCACTGTCATGGTCAAGGCCTCCACTGGCTGCTTGAGCGCCTATCGCTACACTGTACTGCATATTTATCGAGTTAGCACCAGTGAATGGGCCAACAAATATATTGCCACCGTTTGATCCACTAAGCGATCCAACTCCAGCAGTTGCGCCAAGTCTAATCTCGTGCCCCTTAGTAGCAGCTCCTTCAGGATCTCCAGATACAACCACCAACCATTGAGGATCAATATAATGGTACTGTCCAGCGGTTGTGGTGTAAATTCGTATGCCAGAGCTAACTGCTCGCGACCCAGTCTGTACGCCAGAGACCATAGTAATATCTCTTCTCATGACACCAGAGGTAGAGTTTATGTCAACTCTCATATATCCAGAGGCCGTTGAGTACACTCCTGAGACAGAAAGTATTTCAGTGTTTAGATAGCCAGAGCCTGTGTTAAATACTCCAGATACAGAAAGTATGTCAGTATTCAAATAGCCAGAGGCCGTATCTACGTTTCCTGACACAGAAAGAATATCCGTATTCAGGTATCCAGAAGCGGTCAGTAACATACCGCCCACACCAGACACTTCATATACAGCGCCAGAGGTAGCATTTATGTTGGTTACATTGGTCTGAATATCTGTGTTCAAATATCCCGAAGCTGTAAGTAGCATACCGCCTACTCCAGACACTTCGTATACGGCACCTGACGTGGCATTTATATTCGCTACATTAGTTTGAATATCTGAGTTTAGATAACCAGAAGCATCGTAAACAACTCCAGATAGAGTAGGTATCTGACCATTCGAGGCAAATGCACTAGAGCCAAGTCCAGAACCTGTTACCAAAAGAATGTCTCTATTCAAAATACCCGACACAACATTACCAGAAGCAATGTTAAACCCTTCAGTAGCAGAACTTTGGCTATCAACATAAGCCTTTATAGACTGCTGCGTTGCCAGCTTAGTAGCGCTATTGCTAGCCATATTATCTTCGTCTAACAGGTAGTTAGGATGTATGTTAAAGAATAGACCCTGACCTGTACCGCTAGTTTGAATACTTCCGCTAGCACCATTCAAGAATGAGAATGTCAAATCGCCTTCAGTGTCTGCAGCGCTTCCTGTGTCGGCGCTAAGTGTTGCCCCGGTTACATCACCGGCCTCAGCATCCACTACAGAAGCATCCACATAGGCTTTGATTGACTGTTGAGTAGCCAAGTGCGTGGCTGAGTTTGAGGCCATGTTATCTTCGTCTTTAATAGCCGTTCCGGTTATTTGAGTGTTGAAGATGGGGCTAGTCAGCGTTTTGTTTGTTAATGTTTGAGAGCCAACAAGAGTGACCGTAGTTGAGGTAGGAGCTTTCTCTGCTATCATACCAGACAAGGTTGGGATTTGTCCGTTTGCATCAAAGCCAGTAGAGCTATCACCAGACCCAGTTATCAGGAGAATATCCCTATTCATAACACCTGAAGTGGCATTTATGTTTGCTGCATTTGACAGAATGTCTGTACTTAGATATCCAGACGCAGTTGAGTATACTCCTGAGACTGACAGTATGTCTGTATTCAAGTATCCAGAGCCAGTATTAAACACTCCGGAAACTGATAGTATGTCAGTATAAAGATATCCAGATGCATCCAGTAGGTTCTTGTTACCGGAGGCGTCATAATCAGGATGGACGTTAAAGAATATTGCTCCACCTGTTCCGCTAGTTTGCACACTTCCACTAGCTCCAGTCAGGAATGACAAGTCTAGGTTGCCCGTATCGTCTGAAGCACTTCCAGTATCTGCAGAGAAAGTTGCTCCAGTTATATCTGCAGCTCCGCCACCTCCGCCTGCGTGACCAGAGGCCCAATAAGCCCATCCAGAAACGAGTTGCAGACCTGTACTGAGTGCTGGTATTTCGCCGGAAGCCCAGTAAGCTATACCAGAAACATGGGTAGCTATTCCAGAAACAGACAGGATATCTGTGTTTAAGTAGCCAGATGCAGTATTTATATCTGTGTTTAAGTAGCCGGAGGTTGCTGTAAGCATACCAGACAAAGTAGGTATCTGGCCAAAGCCTTTGAACGAAGTGTCACCAGCTCCAGAGCCAGTAATAATGGTTACTATGTTTGTGCTTTGACTACTATCTTGAAAGCTTCCGTCTGCATTTAGTACAATTGGCTCTTCTGAAGCGACTTTTCCACCGTTCCAGTACAAGAGACCAGATACAGAATAAAGCCCGCTGGCAGTATCTGCTGGGGATGACGTGGAGTTAACGCCAGAAAGATAGACAACTTGAAAGCCTCCGCTTGGAGCTTGTATGTTATAGCGTGGGCGAGAAGTAGCGTCTGGCCCGATAGAAATTCTAGAATCTCCTGAATAACCTTTTATAAAGTCTTGTATGTTTACTTCGCCGTCGTTAAAGAAGTATCCAGAAGCATTTATAGACTCTTCAGTAACCCAAGAGTCCGTGTAAATTGAATTGCCATTATTATAGTTGTGTCTCCAAGTCCACTTCTTATCGCCTTCATCAGTTTTGATGACAACACCGCCGTCGTCTACATCTGCACCACTCTTATTATATAAAGAATTACCACTCATAGAACCCAGTTCTACTTGATGGTCATAGACTGTAACATTGGTACTATCTATATAAGTTACGCTACCACGAACATTAAGATTGCCACCCACGCTGACATCGCTGCTTATATCAACACTTCCGGTAATATTAAGGTGCGAGCCGTTTTCATTCCATACTAGTTTATCAGTATAAACAATAACCCCAGACTCATCCCAATATGGAATACCGCTAGAGTATATCTCGCCAGAGTGTCTAACGTAAAAATCTCTTAGGTCAGGAATGTCGTATTTGCTTAAAGCTCTGAAGCTTGGATATCCGTCTTCGCAAGCTCCGTTACCATAGGTGCAACCGCTGGCAGGGCCAGCTAATACAGCACCAGCGCTCTGCTTCTTAAACTTAAGAATTTGTTCAACATCTCCGTCAAACTCAAATGCGTCATCTGTTGCAGTTGTAGAATCTGTAACGTTTGGCATAAAGTGCCAATGTTGCTGACCACTTGGGAACAAGATACCAGACTGGTCTACAACAATACCAGAACTTCTGATAAACCCTTGGCCAATATTTGGAGCGCCTGCTACGTCGATGGCAAACTCAGGGGTTGATTGGGATACGCCAAGCCTTGAATTAGTGGAGTCCCAAATAAGACTTGGGCTATAATTGAGTATCTGATCTGTTTCCCAAAATGCTATACCGCTAGAAACGGGATCTTTATAGGCGCTGTCTAAGCCATGAGCTGTAAATACAGAGAAGTCTCCGGGATAAGTAACGTATATCTCTTTGACGCCGATTGGGAAGTTGACACATCCTAAATTAGGATTGTTACTGTCAGTTACTGTATTTCCCTTTGTTCGTATAGGGAATCTTCTAAGCTGGTTTTGTAAGTATGCATCATCAGTGGCTGAGTAGTAATACCCAGATCCAACTTCATAATTAGTGCCATCTGTAATTGCATAAAAGACTAAGTCGTTATGGACATAGTAGTCACTAAAGGGACTAAAACCCGGAGCGGCTCCGGCAAGCTCCATGTTGCCAGAACCATTACTCTCGCTTGTCTCTTTTACACGGTCTGATAGTTTTATATACTCAGCCATTTATATAGATCCCTATGTATTTTGGAGTTATAGTTTAAAAGTCCACGGCTACCGTTACGTCTGGTTCAAACCCTCTGGTTTCATCAGGGCTCATACCAAATACCACGATGTCGTTAATTTCTCCATCAACATATGTATCGGCTTTGTTTAAAACGCCTATCGTCAAAGTCCTGAGACTATTTTTGTCGTCTCCCTGTCTTAATACTACACCAACTGTGTTAATATCGAAGTCTTCCAGACTACCACTGGCAGTTCTAGAGTTACTAGTGGCGCACACAACATAGTTATTGTCTTTGAATATGCCAGATTGGAATGTGACTTGGTATTTACCTACACCCTTCCAGTTGAGTTGCTTAATATTGTATGCAGATCTTACATTTGGGGCGTAAGTGCCGTTGCCACTTCCCTCAAAGTTAATCCAAGCTTTTGCAACTCCCTTGGCACTACTCATTCTAGATGCATCATTTTTAAATATGAACGTTCCAGAAGTCCCTACATTAATGTCGTCACCATAGTGTTTCCAGTCAAAACCTAAACCTCTCTCAGGTGTTCCGGAGGCTCCTATCCAGTTATAATCTCCATCACTTGGATTTGTAACGGGATGGCCTAGAGCAACACCTGACTGCATGGGTCTTGCTCCATTTCTAGGCAGATACTGTAGGTGGTCATCATCCGTAAGACCAGCTATGGAACCATGGTCGATATTTGACTCACCCGGAAACGGGTTGTACTGATACCCTGTAGTTGGCCCGCTGGCAGAGTTAGGAAAGTAAATTCCAGACTCAGCTATGAACTGGCCATAGCTTCCATCTTTAATCTTAGCCCTAACATTAGAGCCAGTAAATGGAAACTCAGTATCATGATTACCGCTGCCGACTATATTATTGATAGAGTCAACAGTGTCCACCATGTTATTTCTAACGTCTGCCGCAGAGACAGCACCAGAATTGTTATCTGGAATAGCACCTGAAATGCTAGCTATCAAATCAGCCTTCTTTTGTAAAGCCATTTAAATCTCCCTTAATATAGATATCCGCCGCCACTTCTGTGGTCGCCTCTATGGTTTCTTATTACATAGTCACTACCCGGACTGTATGGGCCAAGTATTCCTTGACCACCAATGCTGTTTCCGGCTTTATAATCTAAAACAGCCTTGTCGTATTTCTGACATAAGTCAGCATACAAGACTGTAAGTGTTGAGGCAACGCCTCTTAGATCTATTGCGGAAGGGCCATCTTTGATGGATATGGAATTTGCAGCCTCACTTCTTATCTGACTACCAATCATAACACACGAAGCTTTTAAGCATACTAGATTAATAAAAGCATTGTCCTTTGTGTCGTCAGTCGGATCTGGAGTAAGTTTGCACTGTTCTACGTTTATTGTATATGTATTATCAAAATCAACCTCTAAGGTGACTAGTTGTGCGGCAACTAAGAGGGTGGTTTCTATTCTGTGGTCGCTAAACTTATAAGCACTAGAATCAATATCGTCGATTAAGTACCTAAGTATTGTAGACATTTGACCTTGCCAAGACATAGTTTACCCCTTATAGGTTACAATGGACTTTGAAAGTATGTATATTTGTATAATATGTCCCTGCTGACAAAGTTACCTTACCTTGAAGCTTGTAACTTCCAGCTTCGTCCAAGTCTCCTGCCAATGTGTCGTAGTACATTACGCCAGAGACAATACTTCCGTCTGTCAAGGTTGCACCAGTGCGAGTAATTATCTCGTCGTCTGGTTTCCTAAAATTAATTTGTAACAACGACGCTGAGGAAAGATCTACCACTACGCCGCTATCTTTTACAGTACATAGGAATCTAGTACCAATGTCGTTTACATGTATTTCGCTAGCCATTATCGTTCCAATGTAATATTGACTTGTCTAGTTACTTCTGCGTCTATTTCTATAATTGTTATCTTATCGTCAGACATCAATCCAACTCCAAGTCTAAGTTTTTACGTAGGTCTATTTCTACGTCTTTAACAAAGCTAGTGGTTATTGTAGCTGCGTACTCAGGTTGAGTAAATATATTAACATCAAAATAAAACACCTCTCCGTTTGACGTTTCTGTAAATAGTCCGACAGAGGTGCTGAATGATGATGCGGAAAAGGTAGTAAAACCAAACATTGTTTATGTGGGGTTAGGGTCAGTAATTGTAACGGCTACGCCTACTGCTGCGGCAGCTGCTTTTCTAGCTTCTTCCATTTCAAAAGCAGTAACATGCTGACTCAAAAATTCTCTAACCTTCCTATGCACAAACATTCCCTGACTTTCAGGGTTTGCGATGTTTTCAGGAAGCGGATTGCCTTCTGCGTCAGTGGGAATCACTTCACCACCATCTTCATCGTATGTGATATTATAGTCAGGATTTGGTACCTCTGAGACATGTCCGTAATTGCCGCAAACTGCATTAAATACGCGGGTTACGTCTTCATCAGCTATTTCAAGCTCAAAAATTGCCATTTCGTCTCTCCTATGGTGGAAAATTAATCTTCTCTACAATAAATATACACTATTTTTAAAAAGCTACCTTGTCTAAGTGATTATACCTGCAGCAACTTTGTCCACCGTTAGCACCTCTGCTGAGGGCCTTTCTGCCAAGACAGCTCTTGCGTCGGAATATTCGTTTATATTTCTAATCTCATCTACATCAAGAGAAAGGGCGGAAGAAAAGTCCCAGTAAGGCACTTGGAACTTTCTAGCGTGTAATACTTCATTTATATGCTCATCTGCATCAACCACCCTTGTGACAGGCTCGGATTTATCTGCAACAAAATCCTCCGAGCACTCTTCTAAATCACAGTGGCATGTACAATTCAGGCAAGCTGTGTCGTCATGATGATCGTCGTCTTCGCAGACGTGATAGCAGCAATTCATCGCTAACATGTATCTTTTCTGTGTTTCTGATAAGTCGGAATTATTGTGGTCTAATTTTAAAAAATCTGTGTGTGTTTCTATATCATACCATATAGCGTCTACGTCTATATCTTGGAATTTTTTGGTTTTAGCGTACCAAAACTCATGACCGCTAGACGATCTAAATATGCCGTGTCGATTGCTTTTTAGTGCGCTACTTATAAACCTGTAGGCGTGGATCATATCGCCATCTTCGTCTGGTATTGTATTTATTATTTTTTGATGACCTGTGATAATGTTTGTTTTTCTAACGTCGTTTGAATTCAGTCTTTCTAGCTTATACTTGTGTGTCTTCTCAAAAAACTTAATCAGTAAGGGGTCTGAAACCCTATTCCCAGAAGAGTCAAATCCAAAGTTGGTTATGTGGCACTTATGCTGAGCGTGTCTATATCTTATCTCTTTCAGTGATCTTGCCCTAATTATATCCCCATCCTTATATGAGTTAGGGTCATCTGAATCGTTGACTTTTAATAAAACTTCCATATAATCCTCCCTTAAGTGACAAACATTAGGAATGCTGAGCTACCTGTGTCTGAAGCGGCTGCTACATGAAATGCCCCTATCGACCAATCTCCAGACCTTGTAGTTCCTGCTATATCTATGTTAACACCATTTGTTGAGCCTAAGTCAACTCCTGCCCCAACGCAAACAGAGTCGTCTCCTATTCTAAGATCTACAGCGTCTCTCTGTGTTTCATTTGCAACAGCGGAAGACTCAAAGTCTATGTCAGTTAGTGTTTGATCTATAAGAGATCCTGTTCCAGCTGCATCATATGCAGTTGCTGATGTGTCATCTGAGAGATTGTAAGCTTCAGTAAACGTTCCATTGCCTGCATTTGCTGCTCCGTGCTCATATGCTCTTTCTCCATTTGAAGCTGCCGAAACAAGTCCTGCCACTATGTTATTTTTGATATTTGCTACAGAACTAGCAGGAGTTGCAGCTCTAATACCAATAGCTACTTTACTACCGCCCTGACCTTGTATATTATATATGGTATTATTATATATATTCACAGTTCCAGCCCATTGGTTGACAAGTATGGCAGCTGCATTGTCGTTACTGCCTTCGATCACGTTATAAATGAAATTATTTAAAATAGAAAGGGTGTCACTAGAAGCCCCAGCTGCCACTGCATGTACCATAAATGGGCCGGTACCTCCGGGGTTTCCTCCTTTGTCATGAATCATGTTATTTCTGATGACATTGTCGTCGTTTGTCCCCCTAAATAATATAGCCTTATTTGTATCTCTGCTGTCTAAACTATCTAAATTTATATCAACAAACTCAAGGATAAAATTATCTATATTAATATCTATAATTGCGTTATTGTGGCCAGCGTTTGCTGTTGGTTCTATAACAACTTGGGAGGTGCCTGCGCCATCTGTACCTCCATGTCTTTGACCATCAGCTGCGCTTAGTGTAACTGATGATAGACTGCGTGAGTTATCGAAGTAAGTTCTTGGGTCAGTAAATGTTGAATCGGCGTGCATCTGTCCAATTACATCATCGCTACTTCCAAAATACTTTGGGCTTGCTAGGTTGACGTGTTCCTCAAAATCTCCTATGTCTTCAAACGCTCTCTTGAAAGTGCCGGGTGCCTGCTCCATCTCAAACGTTTCATCATTCATTGTGTAAAAATTTCCATGTGGCGTCATGTCTCCCATTCCAGCGCCGCCATCGTCAACTTGTTTTAATGTATAATCACTACCTGAAATAACAGTTACTAAATAAGTGTGTGTTGAAAAATGTGATGCCTCGTCGGAAATAACATATATGTCGCCCACGACAACTTTTGAATCAACCGAAGACGTAAATGTTATAACATACGGGCCAGAACCAGAAGTCCCAGAAGTAGTATTTGCAGATATGCTTTGATTTGATCCTATAGTGACTGTTGTAGTCATTATATTCCTCCCTTTATTATGATGGGGCTTTTACATCTTGCCCTATGATAAATCCATCTATAGCCGCTGATCCTGCAAGCCCTCTAATTACGAAACCGTACACGTCTACCGCGCCGTTTCCAGTTGTCATCGTTGGGGCTGTTCCTCCGGGCCAATTTACTGTGACTCTAGAACCGCTGTTGATTTGTACATCATCAAACCCGGCACCAGCACTCAGGACTGCATCCCCTCCGCCAGATCCCGGTTGAATAAATCTAACAATAAACCTTTGCCCCACAACCGCGTCTGTAATATTTATCTCAGTGGTAGTCGCATCGTCTGTTAGAGTTATTTCAAAATAATCGCCCTCGCTTAAAGCTATAGCTATTGTGGCATCTTCTGTTTGTGCGTTTAATCCTAAGTGAGCAGAAGTTCGTATGTAGGTGGCTAGGGATGTTACGTTGGTCATCTTCATGGTGCCGCCGTCATTTATAAGAACACCATCACCATCTGCGATAGCATCAGTCCCCCTAGAAGTTCCACCATCAATTAGATTGATTTCTGCTGCTGTAGTCGTGACTCCATCTAGGATATTAAGTTCCGCAGCGGTAGAAGTGACACCATCTAGGATATTCAACTCGGCTGCTGTAGATGTTACGCCATCTAGGATGTTAAGTTCAGCGGTTGTGACAGTAGCTCCATCTAGTATTTCTAGCTCAGCCTCACTAATGCCAGCATCACCAATAGTTATGCTTGTAAATGTACCGGCAGCGGCGGTGCTTCCACCAATAACGCAATTGTCAATAGTGGCCCCGTCTGCTCCAGAGACAATAGCTTGTTTTTGAGCTGCTGAAGTAGTTAGAGTTCCAGCAGAAACATCTAGTGTTTTGCTACTACCAACAGTGACATTACTAGTTGCAATGGTAGCTCCATCAATGGTTCCGCCATCAATGTCTGGCGTGTTTATGTCAGGGCTTGTTAAGGTTTTATTTGTTAAAGTCTTAGTTGTAGCGGCTAAGTAAGTATCTACATTGTCTATGTCAACCTGACGCATTCCAACATCAGCATCGTCCATAACAAACGCATCTCCACCAGCAACCGTTGGAGTGGTAACTGTTGCCCCAGCATCCATGATATTAAGCTCTGTCGCTGTAGCAGTTACTCCGTCAAGTATATTAAGCTCTGCTGCCGTGGAAGTGACTCCATCAAGAATGTTTAACTCGGCTGCTGTGGAGGTGACACCATCTAGGATGTTGAGTTCCGCAGCGGTGGATGTTACGCCGTCAAGGATGTTGAGTTCCGCAGCGGTAGATGTGACCCCGTCTAATATATTAAGTTCTGCGGCTGTTGCGGTAACCAGAGTTCCACCAAGCTTTAGTCCATTTATAGCATCGTGTGATGCGATATCAAAGTCATAGGAACCGTCAGCAAAGGTAGTGTTTCCTGTAATAGTTATTGTAGAGCCATCGGCAGTAATACTATCAAGTGCTATATTTCCAACATTGGTGATATCATTATCCCCAAATGACGTAGCCCCAAATGAGCTACTACCAGTAGAAGTAATAGCCCCGCAACCAATAGTTCCAATGGTGGCTATGTTTTTAGAACCATCCAAAACAACAGCCTTGCTAGCGGCGGCAGTTCCTGCTGTAATGCCGTCTAGCATTTCTAGCTCAGTCTCATTAATAGCAGCCGAACCAATGGTAAATCCAGTTGCTGTTACTGTACTGTTGAAAGTAGCCGCCCCAGCCTCACTACCATCAAGCGTAAGCATGGTAATATCAGACGTATCATCCGTGCCCTTGAATATAATATCGGTGTTATCTGCCGCAGCGTCTATAGTGATATTTCCAGCCGAGGTTGTGATAGTAACAGCGGCGTCACCAGTTCCAATATCGTCAGCAACAACGCTGGCTGTTGGTGTAGCCCAAGTTAAACCACCAGCATTACCAGATTGTTTACTGAGGAATTGTCCATTACTTCCAGCGTTTGATATATGAAGATTGTCTTCATCAACAGATTCGCTAGACATATGTTCTAAATCAATAGAGCCTGCTGCGTAGTGTTCTGAATTTATAACGTCGTTTTGTATGTTGTCTCCATCAATACAATCTGCCGCTAAGTGAACATGTTCAATCGACCCATCTACATACTGGTCGCTATCAACTGAGTTAGCTGCTAGCGAAACAACACCAGCATTAGTGCAGGTCACAGCACCACTCAAAGCAAAAGAGCTATAATCTGTCCCATCCGCAATCAAGAAGTGAGTTGTGGTTGCCGCCAAGCTATCATCGAATAGCGCAATTTTAGCACCCGTGACTGCATCGTTGGCAATATGAGCCGTGTCGATAGAGCCGTCTACATACATGTCAGAGTTAATACTGTTGTCTGCCATTAAAGCTGCTGTAATTTGGTCATCGGCAATATGGGCAGTTAATACTGCATCGTCGGCAATAGCCGCACTTACAATTGCATCATCAGCTATTAAAGCCGAAGTAATAGCATCGTCAGCAATTTCAGCGGTTCCAACTGCATCATCAGCTAGGTGTTCATTGTCAATTGAAGCTGCTGCATAATGTTCTGAGTCTATTGTGTCATCGGCTATCTTCGCACCTGTTATAGCGTCTGCCGCTATGTGGGCGGTGTCGATACTTCCGTCTGTGTAGTGTTCTGAATTAACGGCGTTATCAGCAAGCTTAGTGCCATCAATGGCGTCAGCTGCGATCTTCGCAGTGGTTACTTGCAAGTTTCCTATGTGAGCAGTATCAATAGAGCCATCTACATACATATCAGAGTCAATACTATTGTCTGCCATTAAAGCTGCCGTGATTTGGTCATCAGCAATGTGGGCGGTTAAGACTGCATCATCGGCAATGGCGGCGCTTATAACTGCGTCATCAGCTATCAAAGCCGAAGTAATAGCATCATTTGCTATTGTCAATGCTCCACCTGCGGCTACGGTTGCGTTTCCAGATATGTCGGCAAATATTGCGTCTTGCAGGTTAGAGAAAGTTATCTTCTTTTCTGTTCCATTGTCAGAGAACATAAAGTGGTCTTCAGTCTGATGCACTCCCGCACCCCCAAGAGCACTAAGTGCGTCAATGTCTACAGTCGCTGATATTGTTTGCCAGCTACAGGTTCCATCCCCATCGGCCCTTAAGTACTTAGTTGCAGCTTCATTGCCATTGGTAGTGGATTTGAGTTCTGTACCTTCAAGGTCTACAGTAAATGTCAAATCATAAGGATCGACATCTGTACCGTTGTCTGTGTCAGTCCAGTCAATGTCAATACCAGTGCCTTCAACAAATTTTACTTCTTTGTTTTCAGTGATTGTGACTTCTGTTCCGTCACCGTCCTCAAGTACAAAACCAGCGCCCATTGTGTTTGTGTCGGCAGCTGCAATAGTTATTGCGCCATCACCTTCTGTGATAGTGACGTTACTGCCCTCAGTTAGGGTGGCATTATCCCAAACGCTTGCTGTATTATCATATATTAGCAAATGTCCCGCAGCAGGAGAACTTATGTTGGTATCATTGAGTTCCGCTATCGTGTCTTCTGTAGCGATTTGAGTGTCCACATAATCTTTGACTGCGGCAGACGTTGGTAAGCTAGTATCGTTATCACTGCTTCCAATACCTTCAGATTCAGTCACTATAGCGCTAGCGGCGAAGTCTGAAACAGCCAAGTCTGGTAGCCTAGCTGAGGCTATAGTTCCGCTAAGCTGTGTAGCCCCAATAGTTTTATTAGTAAGCGTGTCACTAGAACTGGCGGTTATATATCCGGCATCATTAACAGCTTTAGGAGTCAAGGCGGTAGTCTGATTGCTGCTAATTGTATTAGTTAAGATTACCAACCCAGAAGCGCTAGTGGTTGTCATTGGTATATTGAATTGAGTACCGTGTAACACTAAGCCAGAACCAGCAGTATATGTAGTGTTATCATTTGCAGATGCTATTGTCACAGTATCGCTACCGGCGGTAGTCGTAATCGTTACGTTGGAACCACCAGCTAATGTCAGGGTGTCAGTCGCGCTGTCTGCCTCAACATCGTCTTGACCAGCAACTGCAACAGTCGAAAAGGCGTTCTGATTTGCTTCACCTGCTCCAGCAGCTACCCATTCAAACTTGCCAGTGGCGGATTTAAAACGAGGAATATAGTTATTTACTGGATCATTGCTGGCTAAAAGGTTGTACCCACTGATTGCAGAGTCAAACTGTGTTCCGTGCAGTACCAATCCTGAACCAGCTGTATAGGTCGTGTTTGTGTCTGTTACTGTTTCAGCAGCAGAAGTAATTGCTGTAACGTGACCATTGCTATCGAGGGTTATGTCTTGAATGTATGTTCTACTGCTATTATCAACAGATGAAGCTGCGGAAATATTTGGGTGAGCTGTTAAGTAGCCAGCATCATTAACGGCCTTCGGAGTCAATGCTGTTGTTTGGTTACTGCTTATTGTATTACTTAGTATAACCAAGCCAGACGCACTGGTTGTTGTCATTGGTATGTTAAATTCTGTACCATGCAATACTAAGCCAGACCCTGCCGTATAGGTTGTGTTGGTATCAGATGTTTGAGCAACCCAAGTAAACTCACCATTTACATAAGAAGGCACATAATTATTAACAGGACTATTTGTAGCCAGTATATTATTACCACTAATTGCTACGTTAAACTGAGCTCCGTTTAATGAAATACCTGAGCCTGCAGTATATGTAGTATTAGTATCTGTGGCCGCTATCGTAACGGTGTCACTGCCAGCATTGGTTGTAATCGTCACGTTGCTACCACCGGCTAGTGTCAACGTATCAGTCTTAGCATCTGCGGCAACATTGGTCTGACCATCAACTGCAACAATTGAAAATGCGTTTTGATTAGTTTCACCACCTCCGGTAGCAATTCCGGAAACAGAAAGTATATCTGTGTAAAGATAACCAGAGGCAGTAAGAACCTGCCCTCCTGCGCCAGAAACTTCATGTAGCCTGTTGTCAAGATTTCCCGAAGCAGCAGCCAGATCGTATGTGTAAGCCTTTTCGGATAATAGGGAAGTAATCCCTGCTGCATAGTTACCAGAATCGTTGATTGCTGCAGCTAACTCATTAAGAGTATTTAAAGCACCCGGTGCTCCATCTACCAGATTTGATACTGCCGTTGTAACGTATGCAGTCGTCGCAACCCTTGTACTATTATTGCTAGCGGCTTGAGTTGGCGCAGTTGGGTTTCCAGTAAGAGCCGTGTCAGCAAGGAATCCAGCCCCAATTACAGAACTAACGGTTGACACAGGTGTTCTTTTACTACTGCCATCAGAGTCTATAAACACCATCTGATCTGTGGAAATCATTGTCTCGTTTGCGAGCTGCTGCAAGTCTACGTTTACAGTAACGCTACTTTCAGTGCCGCCACCTGACATTCCAGATCCAGCAACTATAGCTGTGATATCACCAATCGTTGGTTTATTAGTAAGATTGTTCCAGTGTACTTGGCCACCACCGCCAGAAGTATTAAGTTCACTTTCTGTATAATATCGAGAGTCTAGTTGTCCACCAGTAAGCTCAGACTCAGTAAAGTATCTACCGTCTAGGTTTACAGTACCGGCAGTACTTGTTGTCACATGTCCGTTTGAATCTAGAGTAATCTGTATGTCTTGTATTACAGTGCCGTCAGAATTATCTGAGCTAATATTGCTCCCCTGCGAGATGCTTGGGTGCGCTGTTAGATATCCTGCATCATAAACAGCTTTTGATGTAGCTACCACATTTGCATTATCAGCAACTGTGTTAGAGAGAGTAACTAAACCTGCTGCACTCGTGGTTGCTGTTGGTATGTTTATTTCAGTACCATTTAGAACAATACCTGATCCAGCGGTATATGTGGTATTTGTAGCAACTAGATCTACAGTGCCATCGCTATCTTGATAAGTTGCAGCTATATTTGTCTCAGTATTACCAGAGAACATGGCTCCAACAATATCTTGTATTTCTTCTGTGGTTTTTTGAACTGCGTTTATTGTCACATTGTGACCAGAGCCATTACTGGTATTTAAATAAGATACAGTTACATTAGTTCCGGCGTCAATATTTAAAAAGTCAGAACTTCTTATTGTTTTGCTTAGGTCAACACCGTCTAGATATAATTCAAATCCAGTGTAGGTGGTATAGCCAGCGTCGTTTGTCAAAAGGCTTACATTTCTGCCAGACTCTAAAACTGTGCTATTGGTGTCAATTTTAAATGTAGTGCCATCTAATGTAAGGCCACTACCAGCGGTGTACGTTGTGTCAGTACCAACAGTGGTTTGTGTGGTTCCATCAGCAAACCTGAGAGTTGTCATCCTTGCTGTTCCATCAACATCAAGAAGATAATCAGGACTGCCTGTACCAATACCTACTCTGTCGTTTGCAGCATCTGTAAAAAAGAGATCATCATCGTTTTTACCCTTAACCCGAAAGTTGACATCATTACCGCCATCATTGACTATAACTTTATCATTAGAGGCTTCTTCTAATGTTAGCATGGTTCTACCACCAGCCGTAAATTTTATTTCGTCGCCAGTGAATTTGATGTGAGTATTTGTGTCACCATTATGATAAATATAATCCTTGATATACACATCGTCAAAAGTGGGGGTGTCGCTTGTTCCAACAGGGGCTGTGGTTAGAGTAGTTCCATCTGCAAAGTGAAAGCCCTGAGCCTTGACAGTTACGCCGCTTATTACACCTGCGTAATCTACATAGGCCAGAGTAGACTGACTGTCGTTCTCCCAAACTTGCAGATGTGCAGACTGACTATTGGCTCCCCTAACCTTTACGGGTACTACTGCAGCCTCGGCATTTAAAAACTTAGCTCCGCCAGACTTACTCAGATTAAAAAGATCAGAGTCTCTGTGTTTTATCCATGCGCCGTTAGAGTAGTTTACTACAAGAGCACTATCGCTAGTTGCGTAAACTCCTGCAGATCCATTGTTACCGTATACATATCCATATGTTGGGGCGGCGGTTGAATTAGAAGGGCCATCTTTTAAGCCAATCTTCCAAGTAGGGGCAGAGCTACTTTCTAAGTTAAGAGCTACTGTTCTGTCATTGTCGTTATCTACATAGAAATGAAACAAGTCACCTGCGTCTGTTCTCTTGACGGTAAGCGGTGCGGAGATAGCGCCAGTCGCTGAGGTTATCTGTGTTGTTCCGTCTGGAAATAATATACCAGAGTAGTATGGGGATACGCCGCTAGCATATCCATGCTCAGTCATTATGAACGCTCTATTGGCTGGGTATGTACAGAATACCGTTGACACACCGCCTGAAAGAGATAGTTTAGATCCTGTACTACTAGATAGCACGACATCTCTTGCTAGACTGTTAGAAGATGAGGTATAAGTACCTATTCCAATCTCCCAATTTACGCCATCTTCTATACCGTAATAAGTCTTATTGTTATTGCCAATAGCATCAGCGAATGTCTGGAACCCACCATAGGCAGAGCCGAGTGTTACAGCTCCTGTTCCACTTGTGGTACTTGTCTCTTTTACTCTGTCTGTTAAAACAAAAGCCATGAACAGCTTCTCCCTACTAGAATGTTTGTACGGTTCCGTCTATGTGCATGTTACCATTCTGATCTAGATACGCAACCATTTGGCCCAAGTTGTTAAACCATGTCTGTATAGCGTCTGACGACGAAGAGGATGACCTTACATCAAGAGTTCCACTAGGATTGAGTATTGCTCTACCAACGGAAACCCTTTGGTCTGCCATGTCACCACCAATGATATCTCCAACATTCAACTTGTGACTACTGCTGCCTTGTATCAATCTATATGGCGAAGTTCCACCTATTCCCACGGTTAGTTCTATATTTCTGTCTCCACTGACAGACTCAAGAGCGTTATCACCAATACCGATAGATCTACTAGTCTTCGCGTTTAGACCTGCTGAGTTACCAATAAACACACCCATGCGAGAACCAGAAGCATAGTGGCCAGTATTTGGCCCAATGAACACAGAGTTATCTGCTTGAGTGGCGTTCATACCTGCTCGATAACCTATCATCACAGAATAGTCAACACCGCTGACAGGATTTACGTCGTAATTACCAGCGTCAGTCCCAAAGAAGGAGGCGTGGTTGGTTCCAAGTATGCCATTGCCAGCTCTATAGCCCACTATACTGTTAAACGTATTGTCTGTAGTGTTGAATACAGATGTGGCTGAGAACACATGGTTTTGATTTTCTTTAATCCAATCTGTGCCGGATTGAACATAGCCAGCTAGATCAGTAAGAGAAATCTTGCTACTAACACCACTAGTTGTGACGCCAAAGAAAGTTCCATCATTACTAATTAAAGAAGTTGCTGGTAAGTTTTCTGCATCAAGTGTTAGCTCAGTTCCTTGAGTCCCTGCGTATGAAGCAAGTCCAGAACCGGGATATATAGAGAGTCCAACACCGCTTTCTATGCTCGTACCGTCGTGGAACCTAACAGCACCCATAATGTGCAAGTCACCATCTAGCTGAGCGAAAGGTCTTTCTGTGCTAGGCACATTGTAGGAAGCTGTTCTATCAAGCGGCGCTACATGATGCCTTAGAGTAAACAGCGTGCTGTTGACGCCGTTGTTGCCCAAGAATTTGAACTGAACACCACCATCTGGGTAAGAAGCAGAGTTGTCTACTTTTTGTACTATGGAAGCAACTTTGTCACTACCAAATGCATTTTGCTCATGTGCAAACCCTATGCTATCAGTTTGATTGCTATTTACAGTTGCAAACTTACCGTTAATGAAGACCTGCATTGGCGAGTCGGGATTATTTGCCAAAGAGCCCGACATCAAAGGTATGTTCATTTGTAGGCTTGAATTTATGACACCAATCTTTAATACGTCATTATTAGTAGTACTGCTATCAGTAAGCCCAGCGCCAAGGTATATGTTTCTGTTGGAGTTTCCGTTGACATCTGCTTTGCAGCCAATAAGCGTATTCTCATCACCGTTGGTAACACTTTTTCCAGCTTCTTTACCTAAGAATACATTACAGTTTCCAGCTTGCAGTTGATTACCAGCAGAGCCTCCTAAGAAGGTATTGTTGCTACCAGTATTTAGGCTTTCACCAGCTCCAAACCCATATCCGGTATTGTTTTCTGCGCCGTTAGGAAGGCCGTATAAATCTCTCTGACCTCCAGCTGCAACTCCAAAGTCGTTACCCTTCAAGTCAGTATAGTCATCTCCCATGTTGACTTGATCTGTAGCGCCATAAGGATTGCTTAAGTCTATTTCTCCGTAAGTTCCAAACTCTCCAAAACCAAGGTCTTCCATGAATCCACCAGCTTCAGGAGAATCTATATTGTAGCCAGCATCATCTAGCTGACCAAGAGCCTCGTTGATTTGAGATACTCTATCTGTAACTCCACCAAAGTCTGGGTTTTGATTTGGCGTGTTTGAGAGCTTGATTGGTGCGCCGCAGTCTGATTTCCAGAACAAATGGTCACAGCTACCATCTCTCTTTGCAAATATGTATCCGACCCTAATCGGATCTTTGGAGTCTACAACTTGAACACCTATTCTTGGCGAGGTTATAGAAGTTTCCGACACATTTTCTTGACCACCAATCAGCAGGCTGTAATTGTAAGCCAGTTCATCTGGCGCATTGACACTGACATTCCCATCTTTGATTGTTAGTACTGAATCTTTTATATAGTCTTTGAACTGTGATATTTCAAACTTGTCTTGAAAGTGAGAAAGCTCCGTCGCATTTTTTGGGTCGTAAGAGTCTTCGCTGCTACTCTGGTTATCCCTAGCAACCAGCTGAACGGAAGCACCTCTCTGGAAAGCTCCTTCCCCGTCTGTAATTCTTACAACGGCGTCTCCGGTAGCCTGTATATTGAATATTGTTTCTGGAATGAACTCTGCCGATAGGTACGGCGTCTGGTCTATACCAACCATCCCCGGCGAATTAGAGTTCATTATCACCATTGCATTGATTGGAACGCAATCGTCTTTATATCCAGAGATTCTAAAGCGATCTTTTGACTGTCTATTATTTGTTGTAATAGCATGATCTGTATCTACAAAGTCAGTTTGGAAGCCAGTTATTCTGTCTTTACCACCTGTTTGCTGTTTAATACTTGTCCTTGATAAAAGCCTTTGTCCTACTATGACACCTGAAGTTAAGGATGAGTAAGTCACCACATAATCATCGCCAAGCTCACTGCCGCTAGAGCCTATAAAGTTGATATCTGTTATACCTGCTATATCACCGTCTGGCCCAAGAGGATTTGGTTTTACTATGTCTTCTTTAGTGACAAAGAAAGCATTTTTAGACTTTACGTCTGATGTAATATCGGTAGAGCCTTCTTGAAGTGTACTTATAGCCGCTGATGCAGTTCCTCCGCCAGCAGTGGTTCCAGTACCCACATCAAGCAGGGCTGAAAATATATTAAGCCCGGTATTACCTTTTCCGGTGCGATTCGCGAAATAATCTCCGCCAGTACCAGCGCCAAGGTTGGGGTTATTGTGCTTATATACAAACTCGTCGGTTTTAGTATTATTGTCTCTAGGATTGCGTTCCATAAAGTGGTCAACAGCGACGGTGTTGGCCGCTGTAGTTTGTATCCCGTCTGCAAAATTCGTATCTTTTCCAAAAGTACCATTTTTAAATCCGGGCATGTAGATGGTCATCCAGCTATTTTGCATGTCCGCTGAAATCATTTCAAATATCCAGCCGCCATACACTAGAGTTCTACAATCAAAACCGTCGTAATTGTTTCCGACACGACTGTTATGGTTTCCATGGCGTAAGTTGCCATTAGTACCAAACGCAGAAGTTCTTGCGCGAGGAGCGTACACCTTAACTTTATTAGCGCCCAAGACGGCATCTACGGCATCTTGAACTTCGTCCACGGTAGCCATGTTAGTAAGATATTTTTTATCTGTTGCGTCAGGGTCAAGCCAAGTCACTCTTTTTGACAACAGATTGGCATCTGCTGGGTAGGTGTTGTCGCCAAAGTCCGTTGCATAGTTTGCAGCAGTATATTCAACCCCGTCAAAAGTAACGTTATAAAACTGTATACATACAGGATAGCCTAAGCATTTTGTAACATTCGTACTAAAGTCAGCTGTTCCTGCGGTAGCATTTCTAGTTTCGTTGTATGTTCCAAATTTACTTAAGTCTGCTATCATTTCTCCAGAGGTTGAGGAATCAAAAGGATCTGGATTTTTTAGTAAAGGACTGGCTTGTTTCTCTATAAACGGATGTATTCTTTCTTGTCTTACAGAGGGGAATATGGTGTTAAAGCCAAAGGGAGCATATGTAGAATCGACAGGATCAATCCCTATCCCATAAAAACGATCCGTCCTTCCAATATCAACGTTATCATACTTTGTTTTATTTCTAAATACATTTCCCCAGATGTCGCCACGGAGGTAACCAGCGCCACCTTGTAAGTTTGAGTTGTCAACACCTATCTTTTTTTCGTCTGAATGTACAGAGCCCGGAATGTAGTCGCGAAGTCTAAATACCTTATCTGCATCGCTAGCCCCAGACTTGTGCAGAAGTGCATCAATGTACTTAACATTGTAACCATTCTTTTTTATCGCTACTATTGCATCGCAATGCCCAGCGTTCCAAGTGAATGAAAAGGGCCTTTTCTCATTTGGCCAGTCTTCTGATTCAGCGTAGTCCATAATCGTTGCGAAGTTTGCGCCAACATCATTCATTTCACGCTGCCAGTATTCACCTAATTTAACGGTGTCTACAGCGCTTGGAAGCCACTTATATTGCCCAGTATCAAATTCCTTTTTTGTGTTATCTAGTGCAACGGCGTCGTTATTAGGTTTTAGAACTATAGCGTTGCTCTTCTTAACTACACTGTCAGCAAAAGTTATAGCATTACCAGCTCCAAACATATAGTTTTCTGCCACAACCCTACCATTTGAATCGGAATTGTCAACATTTAGTATGTGATCTCGTTGGTCATCTGTCAAAGGTATTGGAGAATTCAGTATACTGCGCTGATGCGGATGAAAGAATACCGCCTCTACAGCGGTTAGTATGTCAGCTCCGTCCTTTGAGTTTGTCCAACCAGCAGCTTTGAGTTCTGTAACCTTTGTGTCGAGAGCTGCGTTTAAGAGCTTGCAAAAGCCTTCTAAGGTAACATCGAAAGGAATGTTCTGAACTTGTACATAAACACCGTATGGGAAGAATCGAATATCGTCACGGCTATGAGTATCACTATCAAATTCTTCTGCCCGCATTGAGCCATTTAAAACAACAAAGTTAAAATCAAATGTACCGCCGGTGGCTCCATCATCTATAGTCCAATTGCGGTTCTGCAACCTTGACTCTGTTTGATAAAAATAAAACCGTCTGTTACCAGTACCTCCAGACGTTCCGTCAGCTGTATTAGAAGAGGTATTTGTTAGGCTCGTTGTGTTTGATGTAAGTGCAGCTTGATTGGCACCAGCCAAAGAACCTTTGAATTCTATATTGAAATCTAAATCAGACATGTTATCTTCCTATATTGAGTATGTTCCTTCGGGCAGTGTTGCACTACCAGCTTTTACTTCTATATTGCCTACGCCTACCGTAGACAGTGCTTCTAGAGCGGACTTAATAGTTGCAGCACTTGCGTTGTGAGCTAGAGCGGATGTAGTTTGACCGCCAAAGCTGAGTGTAAATGTACCACCATTAGCGACAACCTTTAGATGTTGTATTTCATTTCTAGTTGTTGATCCAGTGGAAACAGTAGCGTCATTCTTTCTAATGAATAATCCATAACAGTTTTTAGCTGTCACCATAGATAGTTGTTCTCTACCTAGAATTCTATTGGAGCGAACATGACAGCCAGACGCTAAATCAATACTGATATTTGACTGCCAACTAGACCTAGCGAAAGAGTTATCTACTTCTAAGCAGTCTAGAGTACTATCTGGGGCAGCGTATAGCCATTTATAGTCTCTTCTGTAATCTGAACCGCTAGATGGTATAATCAAACCAGCGCCTTCGAGACTCTCGTCTCCAAGATATCCACACGGCTCACCAGTTCCTCCGTCACATATACCGCTAGTTGCAAGATAGAGAGTCCTGCATTCGTACAGGCAGCTAGACATCTCTTTATATGTGTAGGTGTTTATAGAGGCAACACCGCTTACAGTAAGGTTCTGAAAGTATCCAGATTTCCATTGCAGATCTTCATGGCCAAGAGACCACTCTTTGCTTTGTGCGGGAACTATGCTTCCAGAAACAGTAATTAACCCCTGACCAGATGGGCTGGGAGTATTAAACCCAACCTTGCCGCCGGAGAAATAGATATCATCGTTTATTCTAAACTGATCTTGATTAGAGTCTATACTGTGCTCTACATAAACATTAGACCAAGGTGTGGCAGTATGCCCAAGAGCATATGCACCAGACCAAGCTGGAGAGACAGCTCCTGAAACCTGCAGTGTTCCATAGTCATGCAGACCCTGAACGCCAATACCAACTCTTTTTGTATCTAATTCGCCAAATATAGTTGGGTCAGTACCAGCTTCTAATCCATCACCGCAAAGAGAATCGCTGTCTACATCGTGAGTACCAATATATAATCTATGGCTAGTGTTTTCGCCAATGTAATAACCGGCTCCGTGACCAACGGCTATATTGTAATTACCACCCTTATTTCTCTGTAGGGTATGGCTACCAATACCTATGTTGCGATCACCTTCTATATTTCCGGCTAACGCATTGTGTCCGAGAGCTGTGTTGCCAAAACCATAGACACTACAACCCAAAGCATGAGAACCAATAGCCGTATTACTATAGCCATTGTAATTCTGTGCTAAAGCTGAATAGCCGACTGCCGTGTTATCTACACTTGTGTAACTAGGATGGCCAAGCTTACTAATAGCTAACTCACCAACTTTGGTTGTTCTCGTAGCATGAGTTCCAATGTTGGCAAAATTAATGTTGACTCCAGAGGTAAATGTCTCACCCCAAATAGAGTCAATGATATTTAATAAGTTGGTTCTAACGTCTCTTGGGGATATTTGACCAGTAGAGTTATCCTGCAGGTCAGTACCTATATTTTGAGCAAGTGTCTGCTTGTCTAATTTCATGACTTACCTACCTGATTTTTAATCGAAGCTAATTTCTAGACTTTTATAGTCAAACTTTACGTTGTCCCCTTTATATATAATTCTAGGATTATCCAGTGTAGCGTGCATAAGCACATTGCCTTGTCCAACAGTAGCGTTATCAAAGATATAAACGCCAGAAACCCAACCCCAATCTTTAAGGGCTGTGCTGAATACTAATTGTCCACTATTTCTAATAACACCACTTCCCTGAGCGTGGTCGTCTGCGTCATAATGCCAAGTTGTCGCGCCTAGACTGGCGGGGTCACCAAGGTTTAGTCTTCCATATCCATTTGCTGATGCGTCTGCAGCTGTAGTGCTCAACTCACCGCAAGTTCCCCCAGTTGCAGCATCATAGGTGCCAGTAGGGGTAGCAACGCCATTCACATTCACTACAACGCCACTGCTCAGCCCTATGGCTATAACACTAGGAGCGCTAAATGTTTCACCCTTAAAA